>Ga0256828_1000711_pt1 | contig 21805 bp, 22 predicted proteins | sample CV88metaG_FD_185993 | JGI IMG/M metagenome (GOLD analysis project Ga0256828, IMG submission 185993) | Hydrothermal vent microbial communities from East Pacific Rise, Pacific Ocean - CV88 | ecosystem: Environmental > Aquatic > Marine > Hydrothermal vents | place: Pacific Ocean: East Pacific Rise...
ACTTCCAAATGAAAGAGGATGGACTAAAAGGACCACTTAATAAATTCTTTGAAGCTACTCCTGAAGCACTTGAAGAGTTAGTAAATAGATGTGAGCTTGAAGTTGGAGATGTTATATTCTTTGGAGCTGGTGAAAAGAAACTTGTATGGGATTATATGGGAAGACTTAGAATTGAATTAGCAAATCAAATGAATTTAATACCAGAAGGTGCTTTTGAGTTTGTATGGGTTGTTGATTTCCCTATGTTTGAAAGTGAAGATGGTAAAACTAAAGCACTTCATCACCCTTTTACAATGCCTGTTGTTGAGGATTTGAATAATGAAGATTTAGAAACAATTAGATCTGTAGCTTATGATATAGTTCTAAATGGAACAGAACTTGGTGGTGGAAGTATAAGAATACATAAACAAGATATTCAATCAAAAGTATTTGAACTTATGGGTATAAGCGAAGAGGAAGCAAAAGAAAAATTTGACTTCTTACTAAATGCACTTGAATTTGGAGCACCTCCTCATGGTGGTTTTGCTATGGGACTTGATAGACTTATAATGCTACTTGCTGGAACTGATTCAATCAGAGATGTTATAGCATTCCCTAAAACTCAAAGAGCTCAATGTTTATTAACAAAAGCTCCAAGTGTTGTTGATAATGAACAACTAAAAGAATTAAGCCTTAGAATTAGAAAACAAATAGATATGGCTTAAAAAACTGTTAGGATAATATTTTGGCAATCAATATAAGAAAATTTGTAAAAAGTGCAATTTTAGAAGATAATGGAAGAGGAGATCTATTTTTTGATATAGCTCCAAAAGGTAGATTTACAGCAAGAGTTATTGCAAAAGCCAATGGTGTTTTAGCTGGTGTAAAATATGCAAGAGTTTTAGCTAGAACTGAAAAATTTGACTGTAAATTTCTTATCAAAGATGGAGAAAAAGTCAAAAAAGGTGATATAATAGCTGAACTTGAGGGTAAAGCTTCTGTTTTACTAAGTAGTGAAAGAACTTTTTTAAATATCCTTCAACATGCTTCTGGAATAGCAACAAGTGCTTCTAAATATGCTGCTTTACTTAAAGATAGTGATGTTGTACTTCTTGATACAAGAAAAACAAGACCACTTTTAAGAGATTTTGAAAAATATGCAAGTAGAATTGGTGGAGCTATAAATCATAGACTTGGACTTGATGATTGTTTAATGCTAAAAGATACTCACTTAAAAACAATTCCAAATTTAAAAGAATTTGTAAAAACTGCAAGAAAAAGAATCTCTTGGGTTACAAAAATAGAGATAGAGTGTGAAACATTTGAACAAGTTCAAGAAGCTATGGATGCTGGGGCTGATATTATTATGTGTGATAATATGTCACCAAAACAAATAAAAGAAGTATCAATTTTTAGAGATGCAAATTATCCTCATATCTTACTTGAAGCAAGTGGAAATATCACAGAAGATACTATTACAGCATATCTCAATAGTGGAATTGATGCTATAAGTAGTGGTTCAATTATACATCAAGCAGTTTGGCTTGATTTTTCTATGAAGTTTGACTAATGTATTTTTTTCATCTATCTCATAATGATCTTGATGGGTATTGTTGTCAATTAATATCTCAAAAAATATTTCCAAATGGAAAATATTATAATGCAAATTATGGATTAGAGGTACAAAATAATCTTGAAATTATTTTAGATGAATTGAAACAATTAAAAGGGGAAGATATTTTCTTTTTAATCAGTGATTTAAACTTAACTATTGATGAATCTAAAAATCTTAATAGAGAGATTAATCATTTAAACAACGAAGGTTGGAAAATAAAACTTCAACTTTTAGATCATCATGCAACAGGGAAAAAAAGTAGTGATAAATATCAATGGTACTATTTAGATACAACTAGATGTGCTACAAAAATTGTTTTTGAATATTTTAGTAACAATTATGAACAATTTAATCAAATCTGTTCTGATAACTTTAGACTACTAATAGAAGCAGTTGATGATGTAGATATATGGTGTGAAAATGATGAGTTTTTTGAATTTGGTAAAGTTATTATGCGACTTATTAGTCATTCAACAGAGATTAACTCTACTTTATTTCCAAATGAAAATAGAAAATATAGATTAAAACTACTAGAACAATCTATAAAATATATAACACAAGAAAATGGTCATATATTATTAGATGACAATATCCATTTTATGAAAAAAGAGTATTTAAAATTAACAAAAGAAAATGATACCATTGATAATCTTATGTCATTATATTTGGTTTATTTATTAAAAAATAAAAAAGATGAACTTACTATTTATTATAAAGAGCATAAAGGTTTATTAACTTTTACTATATCAAATATATCTATTCCAGCAAATAAATTTTTAAAAGAAAATCCTGATTATGATTTTTTTATCAATGTAGGTAGAAGAGGAACTATTGGTTTAAGAGCAGATGGAAAGCTTGATGTTGCACAATTAGCTTCAAAATTAGCCAACGGTGGTGGTCATCCAAATGCAAGTGGTGGGTTTTTTGATGATTTTAAAGAAACAATAAAATATAGTGAAGTAAAAAAATTTATAGAAGGTAAAATTAGTTCTATTTCATAAAACAAAAATTTTTTGTAATATTTTTGGTAAAATTTATAAAACTTAATGTATAATTGGGAATAACTTTTATAATTTGGGTATATGGAGTACATAATGAAAATAATAACATTTGAAACAATAGATGAAAAATACACAGAAGGCTTTGATGTTTGTTATATCCATAGTGGATGTAGTGATAAAGCAGATGTTGCTATTTTAGATATAAACACAATTTTTGACTATGAAGAAAAAAAATTATCTGTTTGTAAAGAAGATTTTACTTCAATAGCAATTATAGATGATCCAAGTGACTATGATGCCTTTAAAAATTTTGGTATCACTGCATGGATTCAACGAGATAACTTAGAATCTTTACCTGAATTATTAACTCAAATTAAACAAAAAATGTCTTTATAATATTAAAAAGGATTTAATATTTTACTAGATACTCACTGTCATCTTGATGATAAAGTTTATCAAGATGATATAGATACTGTATTAACTCAAGCAAAACAAAATAATATTAAACAGTTTATTATCCCTGGTGCAGATATTACAACATTAAATCGTGCTGTTGAATTAAGTGAAAAATATACAGAGATATTTTTTGCAGTAGGAGTTCATCCTTATGATATTGAGCAATATGATGAATCTATATTAAAACAATTTATTACTCATAAGAAATGTGTTGCTGTTGGAGAATGTGGACTTGATTATTATAGGCTTCCAAAAGATAATGAACAATTAAAAAAACAGATTAAACTTAAACAAAAAGAAGTTTTTATTGCTCAAATTAACCTTGCAAAACAATATAATAAACCACTGATTATCCATATAAGAGATGCTTCAAATGATAGTAAAAAGATTTTAATTGAACAAAATGCAAAAGATATTGGTGGAGTTTTACATTGTTTTAATGCAGATGAACAATTATTAAGTTTAAGTGAGCATAATTTTTATTTTGGTATTGGTGGTGTTGTAACATTTAAAAATGCAAAAAAACTTATAAATATTTTACCAAAAATTCCACTAGAAAAAATTATATTAGAAACTGATGCACCATATCTAACACCTCATCCATATAGAGGTACAAGAAATGAACCAAAATATATAAAAAATATTTTAGAAAAAATATCAGAAGTATTAAATATATCTCAAGAGAGATTAGAACAACAAACAACACAAAATAGTTATACTTTATTTAAGGACTTGGAGGTACTTACAAATGGATGCAATTGAAAAAGATTTACACAGTAGAAAAAAAGAGATTCAAGATAATATTGAACAATTATTTAAAGATAATATAAGTTATACTGATTGGGATGTACCAGAAGCAGATGATACAGAAGTAGCAAATATCTTATTAAATATTTTTAAAGAAACAATAAACAAAATAGAATCAGATGTACAATCTGGTAAATATATAAACTTTTAAATAAATACCATAATATATGAGAAATATTAGTTTACCTGAAGCTATCTCTATTGGGATTGGCGGAATGGTTGGCGGTGGAATATTTGCAGTGTTAGGGGAGGCTATTTCTTTAGCACATGGAGCAACACCAGTAGCTTTTTTAATAGCGGGATTTATAGCAATTTTAACAGCATATTCTTATGCGAAACTTTCTGTAACTTTTCAAAGTAGAGGTGGAACAGTATGTTTTATAGATAAAGCTTTTGGACAAAATATATTATCTGGCTCTATAAACTTAATGTTATGGTTAAGTTATATTGTAACAATTTCACTATATGCTGTAGCTTTTGCATCTTATGGAGCTACATTTTTTACATCTAAAACTATTTTATTAAACCATATTTTAATCTCAAGTGCAATTATTATACCTGCAATTATTAATATAATTAGTGCAACTTTTGTAAGCAGATCAGAATCTATAATAGTTGGTATAAAAATTATTTTATTAATTATTATTATAGCTTCTGGAATGTTTTATATTGAACCAAGTAGATTAAGTCCTAGTTTATACAGTAATAACTTTTCTATTTTAAGTGCAGGAATGGTTATTTTTGTAGCTTATGAAGGATTTGAACTTATTGCAAATGCTTCTGAAAGTATAACAAATCCAATAAAAAATATTCCGAAAGCATTTTATTATTCTGTTGGAATTGTTATTATTTTATATATTTTAATAGCAATAGTTACTGTAGGAGATGTAGATGAATCAGCACTAATTACAGCACAAGATTATGCACTTGCATTAGCTGCTAAACCAGCTTTGGGACAAATTGGATTTACTCTTGTTGCAATTGCTGCCCTACTTTCAACATTTTCAGCTATAAATGCTACTATTTTTGGAAATGCTAGACTTGGATATATTATTGCAAAAGATGGGGAATTACCTAAATTACTTGAATATGAAAAAGGGGAAATCCCTATTGTGGGTGTTTTTTTAACTGTTTTTTGTAGTTTGATTTTATCAAATAGTATAAATTTAGATGAAATTGCTATAATTGCAAGTGCAGGTTTTTTATTAATCTTTTTTATTGTAAATATTAGTGCTTTAAAATTATATAAAACAATTAATGCAAATAAAACTATTTTAATTATATCTTCAATTTTAAGTTTTATTGCACTTGCAACTTTAATTTTACAAACATACCAAACAAATCTAAAAGCTATTATTATTTTTATTAGTTTTATTTTTATATCATTTTGTTTTGAATTAATTTATGGGAAAATTATCAGAAAACATATGTTTAATAGATATTATTAATACAATCTTTATAAAAAATTATAAAGATTGTATTGCTATCTTATATAGCATCACTACCTGTTTCACCAGTTCTTATTCTAATAACTTCTTCTATAGGAGAAACAAATATTTTTCCATCCCCAATTTTACCTGTTTTTGCAGCTTGAGCAACAACTTGAACTACATTATCAACATCATCTTCATTTACAATTAAATCTAATTTTACTTTAGGGATAAAATCCACAACATACTCTGCACCTCTATACAGTTCACTATGTCCTTGTTGTCTTCCATACCCTTTTACATCAGTTACAGTCATACCTGTTATACCTATTTCTGCTAAAGCTTCTTTAACATCATCTAACTTAAATGGTTTAATTATAACTTCTACTTTTTTCATTTTAACTCCTTATATTTTATAAATTAAATGTTTTTTCACCATGTAGTGCTTCATCAAGTCCTACACTCTCTTCTTCTTCATTTACTCTTGCACTTCCACCTGTTAATAACATAGAAATATAATAAACAACTATTGTTCCTACAAGTGTAACTAATCCAACAATTACAACTGATTCAAGTTGTACTATAAATTGTCCCATTCTATCTCCACTTGCTTTTAATGGTCCATCCCATAATAAATCATTATCTTTTACAGCTAAAAATGCTACTGCTAATGCACCCCAAAGTCCAGCTAAAAAGTGAACACCAAATGCATCTAAACTATCGTCATACCCAAATCTTTTCTTTAAAGATACAACTCCCCAAAATGCTATGATTGAACCAACAGCACCTATAATAAATGAACCAATTACATCAACAAATCCAGCAGCTGGAGTAATGGCAACAAGTCCTGCAACTACACCTGAAACAGCACCAAGTAATGTAGCTTTTTTATAAAACATATATTCTAACAATACCCAAGTAATAGCAGCAACACTTGGTGCAATAGTTGTTGTAAGCAAAGCTAATCCTGCAATTCCATTTGCACCAAAAGCAGATCCTCCATTGAATCCAAACCAACCAAACCATAATAAAGCACCACCCAAAGCTGTAAGCATAACAGACATAGGTTTCATAGCAACTTTATTCAATCCTGCTCTTTTTCCAATTAAAATAGCTAATATCAATCCAGCTAAACCACCATTCATATGAACAACTGTTCCACCAGCAAAATCTAAAGCTCCATCATCAAATAATAAAGCACCATCTCCACCCCATACCATATGAGCAACAGGAGCATAAACTACAATAGTCCAAATAAATACAAAAATTAACCAAGTAGAGTATTTCATTCTTTCAATTATAGAACCACTTGCTATTGCAATTGTAATAGCAGCAAATGTACCTTGAAATACTATAAATACATAAGTTGGATAAGTTCCACTTAGATCTTTCCAAGATATACCATTTAAGAATAAATGATTAAACCCACCAAAAAATGTTTGAAAAGTTGCATTATCATTTGTTCCAAATGCTATTGAGTATCCTGCAATTATCCATGCAACAAAAGCAACAACAAATGCACCTATTATCATAGCATAAGTATTAAGAACATTTTTACTTCTTGTCATACCACCATAAAACATAGCCAAACCAGCTGGAGTCATAAGTAAAACAACTGCTGTTGATACCATCATCCAAGCAGTATCACCTGTATCTAATTTATCTGCACCAAATAATGGTGAGAAACATAAAGCTAAAAGCCAAATTAATTTTATTTTCATATTCTTCCTTTTTAATTATATAACGAAAGTATATCATTAAATTGTAAGTTTATTATAGCTAAAATTGTATAAAAAATATACAAAGAGTTAATTATGGAAAAATTTATAGCCCTATCACCATCTACAACCAAAGCCTTATTAGTTGCTCAAATGTCTATAAAATTACCTATAAATATTTTAATATATGGAGAACAGGGGGTAGGTAAAAAAGTGTTTGCAAAAACAATTTTACCTAATATATATGATTTTGAAGCTGTAGAATTGGAACGGTTATTGAAAAATAAGACAATAGAATTAAATAATTATAAGATGATTATTGTTTATAATATAGATAATATAATAAATAAAAAAGAATTTTTTAATTATTTAAAAAATATTAAAATAATAGCAACAGCTTCACAAAACTATACAGATACTTTAAATATTTTTGCAGTAAAAATAGAGATAGAACCTTTAAAAAATAGAATAGAAGATCTAAATAGTTTAAAACAATATTATATAAAAAAAGCAAAAAATTTATATAATACAGAAGAAGATATAAACGATATCCCTATAGATTTAACTTTAAATGCAATTTCATTAAAACAATCTATTTTTAAAAATATTTTATTAAAATCTATTACAAAAACAGATATCCAAGATATTTTACAGGAATTTATTTTAAAAGAATTACAAAAAGGTAATATAAAAACATATAAAGATTTTATTGATTTTTTTGAAAAACCTCTTTTAAATGCAGCAAAAATAAAATATAAATCTCAACTTCAAATGGCAAAAGAATTACAAATAAATAGAGTTACACTAAGAAAAAAATTATCAAAAATGGAGGAATTATGACTTTAGAATTTTATAAAGGATTAGTAGAATATGATCTTAATCCATTTATTTTATTTAATAATAATGGAAAAATTATTGAATTTAATACAGAAGCTGAATTTTTATTAAATTATGCTAGTAGTAATGAATTATATAATTTAGCAATCAACAATGCTCCTAAAACTTTTGGATTTGAACATAAATATTTAAGTTTAAAATATGGCAAATTATCATACTATGCTATATTGATTGGTTATTTAGATGATGAAACTATAGGTTTAAAACTATATCAGGAAGTTGATAAAACAAATAAAATTAAAAAAATTGACAATTTACAAGAAATCAATATTTTTCATTTAATTGATATATCTAAAACAACAACTTTTTTAAATTCTAAAATTAAAATAACTGAAATTTATGATATTTCTATTCCTGAACTTAAATTAAATATTGATAATTTTTTATTAACTTTAAATGAACTTTTTTCATTATATACAACCTCAACAAATTTAACAATAGAGGTTTATATTAAAATTGGTGTTTATGAAATAATCAATAAAAAGAAACATAGTATTATAGTGATACAATTAAAATCTGATTTTATACCAAAAGATATTACCAAACTAGAACAACAAGCTTCTAAAAGCCATATTAATACTTTTATTATAGATAATATAATAAAACTTGAATTTCCTATGATATTGTAAGATTTATAATATATATGCTATAATATAATAAAAAATTAATGAGGTGATCTATGGAATGTGAATTTCCAACTGTTAATTCAAATAAAGAAGAGATGAAAGAAATCTTTGACAATACAAAAACAATTGCAATTATTGGATGTAGTCCAAATGAAACTAAAGATAGTAATAAAGTTGCAAAATATTTAATAGAACATGGTTTTACAGTATTTCCTGTTTATCCAAAAGAAGATACTATTTTAGGGCAAAAAGTTTATAGAAGTTTATTAGATATAAAAGAACAAGTTGATATGGTAGATATATTTAGAAAACCAGCTGTTATTAGTTCTGTTGTTGATGAATGTATAAAAAGAGGTGATGTAAAATGTGTATGGTCACAACTTGGTTTAGTAAATAATGAAGCTATGCAAAGAGCAAAAGATGCAGGTATAAAAGCTGTACAAAATCATTGTACAAAAGTAGAACATAAGGCACTATATAACTAATGTCAAATATAATATTCTTACAACAAAATTCACAACTTAATCATACTATTTCAAAAGGTATCAATATAATATTATCTTGTGAATTTTACTGGGTAAGAGTATTTGAAATTCCCGTTAAATCAAAAAAAGAGGCACTTTTGGTAGTACCTAATATGTTTGAAGAATTTTTTGATATTAATGGATATGAATTTTATATTATAAAACAAGAAGATAACAAATATTTATCTTTTGCATATAATCCAACTTTGATAAAAAATGAACTAAAAAAACAAAATATACCACTTAAATATATCAATCAAATATATTTTGCAAATAATGAATTTACAAATGAAACTATTTTTAAATTTAATGATATTATATATTATTATGAAAATAATATTTTAGTAAAAGTTCCAACCTCTTTAAATATCAATCAAGATATAAAAGAGATAGATTTAACAAATATAACTTTATCTAAAGAATATATAATTTTATCAAGTAGTTCAAAATATATCACAACTAAAACAGCTTATATTTTAAGTGGATTGTTTTTACTTTTTAGTTTATCTTTTGGTATAAAAACTTTTCTTTTAATCAAAGAACAAAATAAAATTTTAACACTACAAGATAAATTAAAAAATAAATATCATCTACCAAATAGTATAATTCAAACAAAATCTATACTAAAACAATTTAACAAAGCATCAAAAAAATATAACTCTCTAAGAGATATTTTAGCATATACAATCAATATAAAACAATACACTAATGCTGTTTTACATAGTATTGAATACAATAATCAAAGATTAAAACTATCGTATAAAAAAACAACTAAAGATAATATAAAAAAATATATTTCCAAAAAATATAAGATAGAATCTATATCTCAAAATAATGATATTGTAAAAGTGGAGATTAAAATATAATGAACAAAACAAATCCTTTATATATCTTATTGTTGTTTATTGTTCTTTTTATAGTATCAATTATAAAATATAACCAAAACAATACAAAACTACAAGAGATAACACTTCAATATAATCAAGCTAATCAATTAGCAAAACAATATAATGAAAACAATAAAATATGGAATAATAAAAACATATCTTCAGATATAAAAAAACTTGCAAAATCATTAAATATTTCTACTATACAAATAACAACTAAAAATAAAATCACAACTATTAGAATTTCATCTCTTAGTACATATTTAATCAATAAATTTATTAATAAACTTCTTAATAAAAAATGGAATATAAATAAATTAAAAATTACCAATAACTTTATAATGGTACAAATAAGTAGGTTATGATGAAATTATTATTTAAAAGTTTATTATTAATTGTCATATTTTTTTATGCACTAATTGCTTTTATGCCAAAAGAGAATATATATTATCTACTTCAAGAAAAATTATCACATAGAAGAATAGATATAGTAACAAAAACTATTGATGATAAATATTTAAAATTTTTCCTTAAAGAAAATACAATATACTATATGAAAATTAAAGCAGTAAATATTAAAAATATAGATACAAAAGTATTTTTATATGATAATACAATTATCATAAAAAATATATCTATTGATAAAAGTTTTAAACATATAGTTCCATCATCTATAAAAAATATAATTATAAGATATAAAATTACAAATCCATTAAAAATAACTATCAAAGCAAAAATGGACTCAGCAAATTTAGTTGGATATATAGATATAGTAAAAAGAAAATTAATTTTAAATTTAAAAACATCAAAAACTTTTGTTCGCAAATATAAAAATATAATCAATAAAATGAAAAAAACTCCTAAAGGATATAGTTTTGAATATAAATTTTAATAATTTGTTTAATCAATTTGCAATATTCTTATCGGTAGTTTTATTTGCTTTTATTCTTGATACTGCATTATTTGTATATCTTCCAAAAACTCAACCTACTTTTCAAAAAGAAAATAGTGAAACTTTGGATTACAAAAGATATGACATAATAAGAGCATTTAAAAATACAACAAAAAAAATACAACAACCTAAAAAGAAAATTATCAAAAAACAATATAATCTAAATGATAATATTATACTGAAAGCAATTTATGCAAAAGATAATCAAAGAGGTTTTATTATCATTCAAGAAAAACACAAATCAGATACACAAATGTTAGGGATAAATGATAGTATAAAAGGGTATATATTAAAACAAATCTATGCTACTTATGTTATTTTTAATAAAAATAATAAAGAATATAGATTAAATCTAAATGATAATAAAAAAACTAAAAACTTTACAACAACACCAGTTATTCAAAAAGAGCAACCAAAACCTGAAAATGATAGTAACATAGTTGTTTTAGATGATAAAATTTCAGTTCAAAGAGCATATTTAAACAGTTATATTAATAATATAGATAAAATTTGGAAAAATATCAATATTCAAGAGGTAAAAACACCACATGGTATAGATGGATTCAAAGTAAGATATATAAAACCTGGTAGTGTATTTTCTGCACTAGGATTACAAAAAGGTGATATTATCAAAAGTGTTAATAATATAAAACTAAAAAGTTATAATGATGCTTTTAAAGTTTATCGTAAAATCAATGATATTACAAATATCAATATGCAAATACAAAGAGGTAATCAAACAATGGAGTTAAACTATGAAATTCAATAAAATTTTATTAATATTTTTAATACTATTTAGTATATTAAATGCAAAAGAAGAGATGATTAATATCAATTTTAAAGATCTTAAAATTATGGATATGATTAAAATAACATCTAAAATTATAGATAAAAATATACTCTTAACACAAAAAATAAATGGTAAAGTTGATTTCATATCAAATAAACCTGTATCTAAAAAAGAGATGTTAAGTATCTTAATCTATGTACTTGAAGCCAAAGGTTATACTTTAATAGATAATAAAGGTATATTAAGAGTAGTAAGATTAGGAGATGTTTCAAAATCCAATGTTCCAGTAGTCAATCAAAAAGATATAGATACATATCAAATGATTACAGAGATTTTTACAGTACAAAATGCAAATGTTGATTATGTAAGTAGTAAAATACGACATCTCATAAGTAAAAATGCAAAACTTGTAACAGATAAAAATTCTAATAGTATTGTTTTAACTGATTTTATTTCAAATATTAAAACAGTCAAAAAAGTTATAGATATTATATCAAAAGATTCAAAAAAAAATACACAAATAGTACATTTACAAAATATAAAAGGTGCAGATATTATTGCTGATCTTAAAAATATTGCAAAAACAATTTATAATGAATCTATTTTAAAAGAAAAAGTTACTATTTTATTAAATAAAGATACAAATTCAATAATGTTTGTAGGAAAAAAGAAAAATAATGATTATTTAGTACAATACTTAAAAAATGTAGATAAACAAGGAAGTTTAGTTGAAAAAGTTGTAAAAGTTATATATTTAAAAAATGCCGAATCTAAAAATGTTGTAAAACTTTTAAGTGGAATTGTTGCAAATAAAAAATACAAAAATCCAAATGATAAACCTTATGTATCAAGTGATGATGAATCTAATTCTATTATTTTAATGGGACAAAAAGATGAACTTGCATATTTTATAGATTTAATAAAAAAACTTGATGTAGATAGACAACAAGTTTATGTTCAAGCTAGAATTATAGAAATCAGTGAAAATAAAACAAGAGATGTTGGATTAAAATATGGACTAACTGGTTCAAAACAAATTGGAAGTGGTTTAGCAAGTTTTACTGCTAGTTTAAGTGAGCATTCAATTTTACCAAATATCCCTGCAGTTAGTAAATTAAATAATGGTGGATATGTACCTAATAATATTCTTGCAATGGGAATTAGCTTAAATCTACTTAATCAAAATGGAGCAGCTGAAATTATCAGTGAGCCATCTTTACTTTGTATTAATAATAAAAAATCATCAATTTATATAGGACAAAAATTTTCAGTAAAAACTTCAAGTGCAACCAAACTAGATAGTACAAGTACAACAAAAGATACATTTTCAAGAGAAGATGTTGGACTAAAATTAGCTATAAAACCTCGAATTTCAAATGGTGGAAAAGTTTTACTTGAAATATTAACAAAAATAGAAGATGTAAGTAAAAGTAGTGGGACAAATGGACAACCAGATACATCAAAAAAAGAGCTAGAAACAAGTGCAATTGTAAATGATGGAGAAAGTGTTATTTTAGGGGGATATATAAAAGCAACTAAAAGTAATACTGAAGATAAAGTACCGTTTTTTGGAGATATTCCGCTCCTTGGATCATTATTTAGAAATAATAGAGAAGTTAATGATAAAATTAACTTAGTTATTATTATTACTCCATATATTATCCCTAAATCAAAAGATTTAACTTATGTTAGAAATAAACTTGCACAATTAAAACTTTTAGAAGATAAATATACAAAAGATACTATTTTGCGACTTGAAAAAGCAAAACTAAAAGCAAAATATGATGATCTAAATAGAGATAAAGAGACCAATATGTTACAAAAAGCAAAAGAAGATTATAAAGAAGATAGAAAAGATTTTGATGATGAAATGAAAGCAGTAAAAGAAACAGAAAAAGAGGTTGATGATATGGAAGAAAATCAAAGAGTTTTAAAAGATGTATTTGGAATATAAATGTTAAAATTAACACCAATTCATAATTTTGATTTAACACCTTTTGAAGAAAAAGATTATTTATTAGCTCTAAAAAATTTTGTATTATTTACAACTATAGAAGATAAAGTTGTAGTAGCTGTAACAAATGAATATTTAAGTGTTGCATTTGATTATATATCAAAACAAAATTTTGATTATGAAGTTATATGTTTAGATGAAACATCTTATGATAGACTTTATAATAAATTTATAGAACTAAAAGCAGATAATCAAATGAATGATATAGCTTCTGCACAAGAAGAAGTTATTGATAATGATGATGATATAGGTTTAGCTCAATTTTTAAAAACATCAGCAGATATTCTTACAAGTGAAGAATCAGCCCCTATTATTAAATTTGTAAATTCACTTTTTTATCAGGCAATTAAACGAAAAGCAAGTGATATTCATATAGAACTGCATGAAAATAAAGGGGAGATAAGATATAGAATAGATGGTGTATTAAATACCCATATTGAATTAGATAAAAAAATAATGGCATTAATTGTTAGTAGAATTAAAGTTATCTCTGAACTTGATATTAGTGAAAAAAGAGTTCCACAAGATGGACGAACTGCTGTTAAACTATCTGGTAATACACTTGATATAAGAGTTTCTGTCTTACCAACTTTCTATGGGGAAAGAGTTGTTATGAGAATTTTAATGAACAGTGAAGAGATCCCTACTCTTTTTAATTTAGGAATCTCAACAAATATCACTGAACAACTTTCAAAATTAACACAACATTCTCACGGTATGATTCTTGTAACTGGACCTACAGGAAGTGGTAAATCAACAACATTACATTCACTTTTAAGGGACATAGAATCAAAAGAGAAAAATATTATCACTGTAGAAGATCCTGTTGAGTATAAAAGTGATAGTATAAACCAAATTCAAGTAAATGAAAAAGTTGGACTTACTTTTGCTTCAGGTTTAAGAAGTATTTTAAGACAAGATCCTGATATTATTATGGTAGGGGAGATTAGAGATCAAGAAACAGCTTCTATTGCAACCCAAGCGGCACTTACAGGGCATCTTGTATTTTCTACACTACATACAAATAGAGCTCATCTTACAGTAAATCGACTTATAGATATGGGGCTTGAGAGATTTTTAATTGCTTCATCTATTTTAGGAGTTTTAGCACAAAGATTAGTTAGACAATTATGTGAAGAGTGCAAAGAGGTAGATCCAATTGCAAGTGAATACTTAGAACAATTTGATTTACCAACCAATACAAAAGTTTATAAAGCTTGTGGTTGTAATAGTTGTAATTTTACAGGATATCAAGGTAGAAAAGCAATAGCAGAACTTTTTATTTTTGATAATGATATTAAAAGATTATTAAAAAATGAAAATATTGACGATATAGAACTTGAAAATGTTGCCATAAAAAATGGTATGATTACACTAAAAACCCAATTAATACAGATGCTTCAAGATGGAACAACATCTCTTCAAGAAGCTATAAGAATAGGATTACATTAGTGAAAAAATCATTTTCATTAGTAGAAGTGCTTATATCTGTTGCACTTCTGAGTATTGTTATTGGAATAATGATACAAATTAAACAAAATAATATCTTTTATCTTGATAAATTTACAAATAGCAATAACCAAAACCAATATTTAAGTATAGCAACTTTAGATAAATTTCAAGAACAAAAATTAAGAAATACTCATATATACCTCAATGATATAGTTGATTTTAAAGATGATGATGCACATAAAATTTTAAAAGATATAAAAGTAAATATCAAAGATACAAAATATGATACAACAACTTTAGGAGATAAAGAATCAAATCTTAAAATTGATATTTATCAAACAAAATACAGTATAGAAGATAAATCTAGTGTTAATATCTATAGATTTACAATTCAATAGGATATAAATGAACTTAAGTTTTAAACAACAACTAAACAGCTTACTAAATTGTGATTTTAAATCATCATTTCCTGTTGCAAGACAGATGAAAAGAAAATTATATTTTTTTGTAGGTCCAACCAATAGTGGAAAAACATATAAAGCTATGCAAGAACTTATAAAAGCAGATTGTGGAATATATCTTGCACCACTTAGATTATTAGCTTTAGAAAATTATGAATTATTAAAAAACAATTCTATAAATTCAAGTTTAATCACAGGGGAAGAAGAAATTTTTAGTGAAGATTCTACCCATATTTGTAGTACAATTGAGATGGTGAATTTTACACTTGAAACTGATGTTTGTGTTATAGATGAAGTACAAATGTTAAATGATATAGATAGAGGTTGGGCTTGGGTAAATGCCATAGTTGGAACACCTGCTTCTAAAGTTATTATGACAGGAAGTGTTAATGCGATTGATAGTATTAAAAAACTAGCTGCTTATTTAGGTGAAGAGTTAGAAATTGTAAAATTTAAAAGAATTAATCCATTGCAAGTTTTACAAAATCCAACACCATTAAAAAAAATCCAAAAAGGTACAGCTTTAATAGCATTTAGTAGAACAGATGTTTTAAAACTCAAAGCAAAATTATCAAAATTTTTTAATGTATCTGTTTTATATGGAAATCTTAGCCCAGAAGTAAGAAGATCTGAAGCCAAAAAATTTCGTACAGGTAAAACTGATATTTTAGTAGCTACAGATGCAATTGCAATGGGATTAAATCTACCTATTAAAACATTACTTTTTACTACAAGTACAAAATTTGATGGAGTTAAAAAACGGAAATTATACTCAAATGAAGTTATCCAAATAGCAGGAAGAGCAGGAAGATATGGGCATCATGAAGTAGGATATATAGGTGCAACATCATCAAATGTTTTAAGAGATATAAAAAGATTGTTTCATTCCCCTATGAGAACTATCAAACCACCTTTTTATGTAAAAGCAACACTTGAACAAATCGAATCACTGGCAATTTATCTACAAACAAATTCATTAACAAAAATTTTAAAATTTTATTCAAAAAATATGAAATTTTCAGGACCATTTCAAGCTACAAATATTTCAAATATGATAGAATTAGCAAGAATTGTAGATAGAAAATCAAAACTCTCTATGCAACAAAAATATATTTTATCTCAAGCTCCTATAAATACCAGATCTCCACTTATTAGACAAGCATATTTTACATATATAAATTCTATAGTAAAAAATAAAATCTGTACTTATGAATCATTTGTAAATATAAATAAAAAACCAAAAAAACAACAAGATTTATTATATGCAGAAGATGAAGTAAAAAAAATATCACTTTATCTATGGTTATCATATAAAATGCCTGAAATTTTTATAGATGAAACAAAAGCTCAACAATCAAGAATAAAAGTCAATCAATATTGTCAAAAATCTCTTACATTATAATAAGGTAATTAAATTGAAAGATAAAATTTTTAAAAAAATATTAAATAAAAATACAGATTTTGATAATAATGAATTAAAATATATCACTTCTCTTGCACAACAAGGGATTATCAAACAAGAAAATAATTGTTATTCTTTAAGTAAAAAATATAAAATAGGCTATATCAAAATTCAATCAAATATAGCTATCGTAGAAGAATTAAATTCAAAAACAAATATTTTTGTAGATTTACAAAATCTACATGGTGCTATGCAAAATGACTTGGTTATTGTAAAAGTTATATTTCATCCTAGAGGAAGATTAAAGGCAAAAGTTGAACAAATTGTCCAAAGAGCTTTAGTTGATATATTGTGCTATAAAAATGAAAATAAAATTTTTACTATGCAATACCATTCTTTAATAGATATAAAAGAAAATACTCTTCAAAATGGAGATATTTTTATACTATCTAATTCTACTATAAAAAAAGTTTTAGGTAATATCTCAAATCCTTCAATAGATAAAATGATCTCTTTGTATTTGTACAATAATTTATATAGATTAGATGAGTATAAACTAGAAAAAAATATCAATATTACAAATAAAACTTGTGTAGATTTAACTCATCTTCCATTTTGTACTATAGATCCAATAACAGCAAAAGATCATGATGATGCGATATACTATGATCCACAACAAAAAATATTATATGTTGCTATTGCAGATGTAAGTAAATATATTCAAGAAGGAAGTACTTTAGACCAAGAAGCTAGAAAAAGAGGTTTTTCTATATATTTACCAAATGAAGTTTTACCAATGATCCCTTTTGAACTTAGTGCAGATTTATGTTCACTAAAACCAGATGTAAATAGATATGCTTTTGTATGTAAAATATATATCAATGATAAAAAAACAACCGTTACAAAAAGTGAATTTTTTGAAGCAATTATCAAATCACATAATAAATATAGCTACGAAGAGATAGATTTACAAATTCAAAACAATACTTTGGAACATTCTTTAGAAAAATTATATAATTTAACTAAAAAATTTAGACAAAAAAGATTACTAAATGGATATGAATTTGATTCTAAAGAATATAGACTTATAGAAGATAAAGATGAAAATCTAATATCTGTAAAAGAAGAACAAAGCACAGCTTCACATCAGTTGGTTGAAGAGTGTATGCTTTTGGCGAATGTTCAAGCAGCATCTAAAATCAATAATCTTGGAATTTTTAGAGTACATCAAGAGATAGATATTCAGAAATTAGAAGAATTGCTTACTAATCTTAAATTATTAGGTATAAAAGCAAAACTAAAAAATAATATCCATAGCACAATAGAATCTATTCAACAAAAAGCTTTAAATGTAGGATTACAAGAAGAGGTAGATCAACTTATAATACAATCTCAACAACAAGCAAAATATGCTCCACTTAAATCACTACATTTTGGACTTGGATTTGAAAGTTATAGCCATTTTACTTCACCTATTAGAAGATATAGTGATTTAGTGTTGCACCGTATCTTAAAAACAAATAAAATACCTCAAGATATAGAACAACTTTGTGAAAATTTAAGCAATCAAGAAAGAGAAATTACAAAACTAACTTGGGACTTAAATGAAAGAAAATATGCAAGATGGGCAATAAATAATTTAGATACAATTTTAGATGCTATTATTATAGAACTTGATGAATTTGCAAAAGCTATGTGTATTGGTACTATAACAGGAATGAAATGTAATATTATCAATTACAATGGGGAAAAACTATTTTCAAAAGTAAAAATTCAACTTTTAAAAGCTGATCTTTTTACTAAAAATATTGAGTGTAAAATAATCTAAACCAATGCTCCAAGTTGTTCACCTGCTAAAAGATGAAAATGGATATGTTTAACTTCTTGCCCACCATTTTGTCCTATATTTGTGATAAGTCTATAACCATCTGATTTTACTCCAAGTGTTAAGGCAACTTCTTGAATAAATGTTGTCATCTCTGCCATAATATTTGGAGTCATTTCATTAAATGAATCAATATGAACTTTTGGGATAATCAAAACATGAATTTTTGCTTGAGGATTAATATCTTCAAAAGCAAAAAAATTATCATTTTCTAACACTATTTTTGAAGGTATATCTTTATTTACAATTTTACAAAATAAGCACATTTGTTTTGCTCCTTTTTTATTGTAAGTATAACTAAATATTGTTTAAGGCTATTTTAGTTATACTTTCAGTTCTATTATGCCCCGATGGCTTAACTGGATAGAGCAGTGGGTTTCGGCCCCGCGGGTTACGAGTTCGAATCTTGTTCGGGGTACCATCTATTTTTATTAATATAATGATACAATTTGTAACGGTTTGACTAAAAAACTTTATTCTATTAAAATCTCAATTAGTTTCAAATATTTAACAAGCTATACTATATCTAAACACATCTTAATAGGAGAAACAATGAATATTCATGAATATCAAGCAAAACAAATTTTTGCTAAATACAATGTACCTACACCAAGAGGTATTATCGCTAATACACCTGATGAAGCTGTAGAAAATGCAAAAGAATTAGGTGGAAATATTTGGGTTGTAAAAGCTCAAATCCATGCAGGTGGAAGAGGACTAGGTGGTGGTGTTAAATTAGCAAAATCACTAGAAGAAGTAAGAACTTTAGCAGATGAAATTATAGGTATGACTTTAGTTACTCATCAAACAGGACCAGAAGGTAAACTTGTACAAAAAGTTTATATCGAAGAGGGTGCCGATATTGTTGATGAATTATATTTATCAGTTGTATTAGACAGAGCTGCTGAGATGCCTATAATCATGGCTTCAACAGAAGGTGGTATGGATATTGAAACAGTTGCAGAAAAAACTCCAGAAAAAATTATCAAAGTTCCTGTAGATCCTGCTTTTGGATTTCAAGGTTATCATGGTAGAGAGTTAGTTTTTGGACTAGGTATTACAGATAAAGCAGAGCAATCTAAAATGATCAAATTTGCAAAAGCTTTATATACAGTATATATGGAAAATGATGCAGAAATGATAGAGATTAATCCATTAATCAAAACAGGATCTGGTGATTTCTTAGCACTTGATGGTAAAATGGGATTTGATGATTCTGCTTTAGGAAGACATCCTGATATTGAAGCTATGAGAGATATCACAGAAGAAGATCCAGATGAAAGAGAAGCTAGTCAATATGGATTATCTTATATCGCACTTGATGGAGAAATTGGTTGTATGGTAAATGGTGCTGGTCTTGCTATGGGTACTATGGATACAATTAACTATATGGGTGGAACACCTGCAAACTTCTTAGATGTTGGTGGAACAGCAAATGCACAAACTGTTGCAAAAGGTTTTGAAATCATTCTTAAAAATCCAAATGTAAAAGCTATCTTTGTTAATATTTTTGGTGGAATTGTAAGATGTGATAGAATTGCAAATGGTATTTTAGAAGCTACAAAACTTGTAGATGTAAATGTTCCAGTTATAGTAAGACTTGATGGTACAAATGCTGCTGAAGCTGCAGTTATTTTAGATCAAGCTGGTATTGAAAATGTTATTAGTGCAACTGATTTAGGTGATGGTGCTAAAAAAGCAGTTGAAGCTGCAGCAGCACAATAAGGAGAGAAATAGATGTCAATTTTAATAAATAAAGATACAAAAGTTATAGTTCAAGGTTTTACAGGTAAAGAGGGAACTTTCCATGCAGAGCAATGTATCGCTTATGGAACTAATATAGTTGGTGGTGTTACTCCAAATAAAGGTGGACAAGAACACTTAGGAAAACCTGTATTTAATACAGTAAATGAAGCGGTTAAAGCAACAGGTGCTACAGTATCTATGATATTTGTTCCACCTGCATTTGTTGGAGATGCTGTAATGGAAGCAGCTGCTGCTGGAATTGAACTTGCTGTTATTATAACAGAAGGTGCACCAGTTAGAGATATGCAAGCTGCAAAAGCATGTGCTGTTAAACATGGTATGAAAACAATAGGACCTAACTGTCCTGGGATTATCACAGCCGAAGAATGTAAAATAGGTATTATGCCTGGAAATATTTTCAAAAAAGGAAATGTAGGACTTATATCTAAATCTGGAACTTTAACATACGAAGGTGCAAATCAAGTATGTAATGAAGGGTATGGTATCACTACTGCTGTTGGTATTGGTGGAGATCCTATAATTGGACTTTCATATAAACAACTTCTTCCTATGTTTGAAGCAGACCCAGAGACTGAAGCTATCGTGATGATAGGTGAGATTGGTGGAGATCTTGAAATTCAAGCTGCTAAACTTATCAAAGAACAAATCACAAAACCTGTTGTTGCATTTATTGCTGGTCAAACTGCACCTAAAGGGAAAAGAATGGGACATGCAGGAGCTATTATTAGTGGAACTGCTGGAACTGCTGCTGAAAAAATGGCTGCTCTTGAAGCTGCTGGAGTTAAGGTTGTTGTATCTCCTGCTGAGATCGGGAAAGCTGTAAAAGAAGTTTTATCAAAATAACTAAAACTAATGTTACAAAAAAGGATAGATTTTTATCTATCCTTTTTTTATGCTTCAAAATGTAACACAATAGCAATAAATTTATTATCTTTTTCAAGATTAAAATTAGTATCATTTATTATACGATATCATTAAATTAGCAATGTATGAATAAATGTATATTTAGGTTATGTACAAATCATATATTCTTAAAATTATTAATAATAAGGGGAAAATATGGCATTAATGGAAGCACCAGCTAACACTTCTGTATGGGTTAGTGAAGAGAAATGTAAAGCCTGTGATAAATGTGTAGATGC
>Ga0256828_1000712_pt1 | contig 21802 bp, 20 predicted proteins | sample CV88metaG_FD_185993 | JGI IMG/M metagenome (GOLD analysis project Ga0256828, IMG submission 185993) | Hydrothermal vent microbial communities from East Pacific Rise, Pacific Ocean - CV88 | ecosystem: Environmental > Aquatic > Marine > Hydrothermal vents | place: Pacific Ocean: East Pacific Rise...
TGCTTCTTTGATTATTGCTTTATTAGATATTTATAAAATAACAAAAAATGAAGAAGCTTTAAACTTAGCAACTGATATGTTAGATAAAATGTTAAAAGGGGGAATTTATGATCAAATAGAAGGGGGGTTTTTTAGATATTCAGTAGATGAAAAATGGATGATACCCCATTTTGAAAAGATGTTATATACAAATGCTGAACTATTAGAAGCTTATCTAAAAGCGTATGAGATTACAAAAAATCCAGTTTATAAAAAAATTGCTGATGAACTTGTGCAGTTTGTAAATAAAAGATTTAAAAAAAATAATTTATATTTTAGTGCAAGTGATGCTGATAGTATTATAAATGGCAAAAAAGAAGAGGGGGCTTATTTTGTATATAGTTATGATGAGATAAAAGGGATAGATAAAGAGGTGTTAGATTATTATGGGGTTAGTGTTTATGGTAATTTTGAAGGGAAAAATCATTTATATATAGCTAAAGATGAAACTCCTAAAAATCTAAACGAAGCAAAAGAAGAGTTTCTTAAAATTAGACAAACAAAGCAGTATCCTTTTGTAGATTATAAGATTTTAACATCTTGGAATAGTTTATATATAGCAGCTTTATTTGATTATGATATAAAAGAAGCTTTAATTTCTTTAGATACTTTATTAGAAACACTTTATAAAAATGGTAAGCTTTATCATCAAATAGTAATAGGAAAAAGTTTAAAAATAGAAGCAAATTTTGAAGACTATTCGTTTTTAATTGCTACTTTAATTAAAGCTTATGAAAAGACATTTAATGAAAAATATTTAATATTAGCTAAAAAACTCATAGATGAATCTATTTCAAAGTTTTATCATAAAGAGTGGTTTTATAGTATTAAACCATTTAAAGTTAAAGCAAAAATAGAAGGTAATGCATATGTTAGTAGTTTATCTGTAATGGCAGAAAATTTATTAAAACTTGCAATATTAACAGAGAATTTAGATTATCAAAAATTAGCTTCTGATATTATTGAGAATAATTCTTATATGATTTTTAAATATCCAAATGTTTTTGATAAAGGGGTAATAGTATCATTAGCACTTAAAAAAGGGTATATAGTTATTAAATCAAAAGATAAATTTATAGTAGATTATCCTTTTGTTGAATTTAAAAAAACAGATGATGATAAAGTTTATGCTTGTAGAATAGATAATTGTTTTGCTATAGGTTCTAAAGATGAGGTAATTAAAAAGATAAAAGAGAATTAATCTCTTTTACAATTTAATTCCATTTCTTTAATTTTCTCTAATCTTTCTAAAAGATGATCTAATTTAGCCATAGTTTCTTCATATTTTTTTTGAACTTCAGCTTTTTCTTGTTTAATTTTTTCTATTTGTTTATCTATCTCTTCTATAGGAATAGCACAATTTTTTGCTAATTCTTCCTCTTTTTGTAAAATCCATTCAGATAGTTTTTCTAATAATGACATAATGTCTCCTTTTTTATTTAATTATACACTATTTTACAATAAAAGTAAATAGATAGACTAAAAAATATTTAGTCTTTATGACTAAATAGTGAATATCTATCAAAATAATAAAAAAATTACTTTTATTTATCTATTTTATTATTGTATAATAACCCAAAAAAAGGATAAAAATGAATTGGGATTTAAATGCTTTATTTAGATCAATAGAAGAGGTTGATATATTATTAAATGAAGCGAAAAATGAAGCGGAGTGGTTTAATAAACAATATAAAAATAAATTAGAAAATTTAAATGTATATCAATTTTTAGAAGCATTAAATAGTTATATAGAGATTAGTGAAAAAGTATCAAGAGCTATGACTTATATATATTTACAATTTGCTACAGATACTACAAAAGGTAATCTACTTAGTAAATATGAAACTATAGCTACAGAAATAGAGGAAAAATTACTATTTTTTGAGATTGAATTTACTAAGTTGTCTCCAGCAAAACAGTTACAATTTATTGAACATGCTGGTATAAATAGATTATATCTTGAAACTCTTAAAAAAGAAGCAAATCATAGACTTAGTGAAAATGAAGAAAAAATTTTAATGAAAAAAGATTTAACAAGTAGCAGTGCTTTTAGTAGACTTTTTGATGAAACTATTTCACAAACTAAATTTTATTGGGATGGAAAATTTGTAAGTGAAGAAGAGATATTATCTAAATTACATTCATCAGATAGAGAGATTAGAAAAAGGGGAGCCGTTGCTTTAACAAATGGATTAAAAGATAAACAAAATCTTTTTAGTTTTATTTATAATCAAATCAAAAAAGATTGGAAAATAGAGTGTGAACTTAGAAATTATCCTACTCCAGAAGCTCCAAGACATATTAGTAACAAAGCAAGCCAAAAAAGTGTAGATGCTTTAATCAACACAACAAATGAAAATACTGATATTGTAGAAGAATATTATAATATTAAAAAAGAGCTTTTAGGGTATGATAAATTATATGATTATGATAGATATGCACCACTAAAAACTATAGATAAAGAGATCCCTTTTGAAGAAGCAAAAGAGATGGTTTTAAGTTGTTTTAAAAATTTTAGTAATACTTTTTATGAAATAGCTCTAAAAGCATTTGATGAAAAATGGATAGATGTATATCCTAAAGAGGGTAAAAGAGGGGGAGCTTTTTCACATGGTGCTACACCAAAAGCTCATCCATATGTATTATTAAACTATACAAATCAAATAAGAGATGTTTTTACATTAGCTCATGAACTTGGACATGCAATCCATCAATATTTAGCAAGAGATGTAGGATATTTAAATCAACACACACCTTTAACTACAGCTGAAACTGCATCTATTTTTGCTGAAATGCTTTTATTTGAAGATATGAAAAAAAGATTAAATAAAGAGGAGTTAATCTCTTTATATGCAAATAAATTAGAAGATATATTTGCTACTTTATTTAGACAAGTTGTATTTACAAACTTTGAAAGAAGGGTTCATAATAAAGATGAATTAAGTAATGAAGAATTTAATACAATTTGGCAAGAAGAAAATCAAAAAATGTTTGGAAATAGTGTAATTCTTACAAATAATTATAAAATTTGGTGGAGTTATATTCCCCATTTTATCCATTCTCCTTTTTATTGTTACTCTTATGCTTATGCACAACTTTTAGTAATATCTCTTTATAATCTATATAAAAATGGTTATGAAAACTTTGAAGAGAAATATATTGAGTTTTTAAGAAGTGGAGGAAGTGTTGAGCCTAAAATTCAAATTCAAAAATTTGGAAAAAATATAGATAGTGAAGAGTTTTGGCAAGAAGGTATAAATACAATTAGAGAGATGTTAAATGAATTTAAAGGGTTACTATGAAAATTTTATATGATGAAAAATATCAAGAATTATTAGTCCAACAAGCAAAAGCACAAATTTTATATTTTCTAAAAAATTCAATAGAATTTTCTATTGTAGTTAATATGGATAGTGGGATTACTTTTCAGCCTGCTTTACCTGAAGAGATTACAAGTGGATTTAGGGAATTTACACTATTTACTTTAGCTGGATACACTTTTCAAAGTGCTTTTGTTAAAGATAATGTATTAGTGTTTGAAGCTGGTTTTGGTAAAGATAATATTGGGACTTTTGTGCATGTAGATATAGATAGAATTTTGCAATTAGTGATTGGAGAAACTCCAGTTTTTATAAATGTAACAGCATCGGTTGCTAAAATAGAAAAAAAAGATAGTTTTGAAATTTTTGCAAGTAAAAATAAAAATAAGAAGTTTTTTAAAAAAGGGTAAAACCCTTTTTTAGTTTAAAGCTTCTACAGCTTCAAGAAGTTTAATACCAGATTCGTTTACACTATTTCTACCTAAGTATCTTGCTTCTCTTGCTGCAATATAAGCTTTATTGAATTTTTCAGGTGTTAACCCACTTCTTTTTTGAGCTTCTTTAATATTTTTTGGTTGAATTCTAATTTTTTTCTCTTTTACGTACATACTTCCAACTTCAGCAATAGCTTTTACTACTCTATAAAGTGTTGGATTTACAGGTTCTCCAAATCCACTTGGAACTCCACTTAATGCTTCATCCATAAGTTCACCAAATTTAGTTTCAACAATATGTCCATCAGCTAAATGTTCAATAAATCCTTTAGCTTCAAGTTTATCTACAGCTTCCATAATATGGATTTTTTCATCTTCATCTTTACCAGCTAAAAGTTCTTCACAACTCATTCCACAGCTTGGAATAGATTTGAAAATTTCAGCTTCATATTTTGAAATAAATGGTAATTTTGGCTCTTCAGCTAAAGCTTCATATAATAATCCAGATTTAGAAGCTTCATAAGTTCCTAAAATTCTTTCTTTTCTTGCTTCTTCTACCCATTTTCTATTTGGTGAAGAGAAAATTTTGTTTGATAATGCTAATGTTTTAACACTCCAAGAGTGGATACTTCTTTCATCAGCTTGATCTTCGATAACTTTTTTACCATTTTCTGTTACAAAATAAACAGCTTTACCTTTTTCATCAATCCCTTCAGTAATTAAACCAAATGCTTCTAAGCTATATAGATAATCTCTTAAATTGAAGTTATTGTCAAACCATTTAATATTATCTTTTAATTCTTGAAGTTCTTTTACAATTTTTGCTTTTACTTTAGGTAATTCATTTAATCTTTTTCCATATTTTTCAAGAATTTTTTTGAATTCTTTTACTTTTCTATCTACTAATTCAGCTTTAATCTCCTCAAATGTTGGAGTTTCTTCTGGATTTTGAGTAGTTTTTTCATCCCAAATTTTTTGGATTGTTTTTAGAGTTTGAACTTCTTCTTTTTCGATAGCAAAAGTTTTGATTTCTCTTTCTGTATTATCATGCATAATTCTATATACTTCAAGAGCTTTTTGACCTGCTTGTGATAATGTATCTACATCAAGAATATATCCAAGTTCTTCTAATTGGATTAAACTATCAAGTTCAACTTCTTCACCGTCAGCTACTTTTGCAATATCTTCTAAGATAGATATATCTAAAACACTTCCTTCATCTACGAATCCACCATAATTTAGAGTTTCTTTTACAGCTTGCCCAAGTCCTGTAAATGTAAAATATTCACCTACTGGGATAGAATAAGTGATAATTCTCATTGCTTCTAAAAGGTCTTTTTTGTTACCTTCTACTGGTAAATAATGAGATTCTGTTGGTCCAACAGGTGATTTTCTGATATATTTAGCCATTTCAGCATCAATTACTAATTCAGGGATAATATTTGAATATACTTCAAATACTTTTTTTGCTGCATCTGTGATTTTATTATTTTTAGCAAATCCTCTTTCTTCTAATACATCATTAGTAATTGAAGTCGTTTTGTCTTTATTCTTAATAGCCATTTCAATCATAGCTATAATTTCACTACTAATAAATTTATAGTTTTCTTTTTTTTCATCTAAATTTACATTAGAATCTTTTAAGATTTTTGCAATTTCTTCTCCAGCATATGTTAATTCTACTTCTGCTGGGATTGGAAATCTTACTAATCCTGCTAAATTTAACTCTTCAATAGCTTCATTATTTAAGTTAGCTACAACTAATTTTTTTTCTTCTAATAGTTTTAGAAGTAATTTTCCTGCTTCTGTTTTTACAACCATTTTTATTCTCCTTATATTAAGTTAATGAAATTATAACAACTAAATAAACATTAGTCAAGTAGACTAAATAAAAATAATGAAAAATATATAATTAAAATTGATATTAAATATAAATATAGTGCTAAAATATGGGATTGTTATTAAATTAAAAAAAAATAGATTTTTTTGAAAAGATTTATAAAACTATGTGTAGAATATAAAAATATAGATATTATTCAAATTCTATAACAGCTCCAACTCCACCATTATAGAAATTTTCTTGATATTTTATTTTGAACATACCAATTGCCATATCACCAGTACAATGTGTAGCTGTAATATATTTTGTTTGAACATTTTTAATTGTTTTTTGGATATCTTTTGGAGCAGTATGCATTAGATGTAGGCCACCTATTACATATTTTATTGGTAGTTTTAGATATTCATGTGTTAATTTTTCTATTTTTTCTATACCAGGGTGTCCACAACCAATAATAAGATATAATTCATCTTTATATTTTAAAACTAAAGATTGTTCAATATTATCTATTACACCTGTTGAATAAAGATGAGAAGCTAATTTTGTAAATTTATTATCTATTACAATAACTTTTTTTACAAGTTTTTTTAGATCATCTATTAGGTGTGTAGATAGAGTGTTTGGGACAATTATGATAATATCAGGATTTTCTTCGATAATAGTATCAATTCCTCCTATATGGTCCCAATGGGAATGAGATATAAATAAGATATCTATATCTTTAAAAGATATCCCCATTTTTTGAGCATTTTTTAATAAAACTCTTCCATTACTTCCTGTATCAAATAAAATTTTTTGATTATTTACTTCTATTAGACAACTAAAGCCCCACAATACTTCTAATCCAGATTCATGTATATCGTTATCAAAAAGTATTGTGAATTTTATCATTTTATAGCCCTGCCTTTTTTAGAGATTCACTTTGGTAGTGTGCAATGAGTGGATCAATTATTTCATCAAATAATCCTTCTGCCATTATTATATCTAATCTATATAGTGTAAGTCCAATTCTGTGATCAGTTATTCTATTTTGAGGATAGTTATATGTTCTAATTCTTTCACTTCTATCCCCACTACCAACTTGTGTTTTTCTTGCTTCACCAATTTCAGCAAGTCTTTTTGATTCATAGTGTTCATATACTCTTGCTTTTAATATTTGTAAAGCTTTATCTTTATTTCTTTGTTGACTTCTTTCATCTTGCATAGAAACTACGATACCAGTAGGTATATGAGTCATTCTAACAGCAGATTCAGTTTTATTTACATGTTGACCACCAGCACCACCAGCTCTCATAACATCTATTTTGATTTCACTTGCTGGAATATCTATTTCAGTATCAGCAACTTCTGGCATGATTGCTACTGTTACAGCAGATGTATGAACTCTTCCTTGTGATTCTGTAGTAGGGATTCTTTGAACTCTATGAGTTCCACCCTCATATTTTAGTTTTGAATATACACTTTCCCCTTTTACAAGTAGAATAATCTCTTTATAACCACCTACATCACTTTGGCTTGCACTAATAAGTTCAGTTTTCCACCCTTTTTTATCAGCATATCTTACATAAGCTTTAAAAAGGTCTCCTACAAATAAACTTGCTTCATCACCACCAGTTCCAGCTCTAATTTCAAGATATATATTTTTATCGTCATTTGGATCTTTTGGTAATAATAAAAGTTTAATCTCTTCTTCAAGTGCAGGGATTTTAGGTTCAAGTTCTTTTAGTTCCTCTTTTGCTAATTCACCAAGGTCTGGATCACTTAGAAGTTCTTTGTTTTCTTCTATAGAATTTATAGTTTGTATATATTCATTTGCTTTATCTACGATTTTTTGAAGGTCAGATTGTTCTTTTGATAAAGAAGTTAGTTTTTTGATGTCTTGGGTTATTTTTTCATCTGATAGTAGTTTTGATATTTCATTATACCTATCTAAAAATGGTTGTAATTTATCCTTTAGCATAATCTGCCTTTTTGTTGTATTGTGTAAGTGTGTATTGAAGAAAAAAAGAAAAGAATTAAGCTGATTTTTGAGCTAATTCTTTAACTAATTTGTTTAATCTGCTAACTTTTCTTGCAGCTGTATTTTTCTTTAAAATACCTTTACTTACATAAGAGTGTAATTTTTTATTTGCTACTTTGAAAGCTTCTTGAGCTTTTGCTAAATCACCTGCTTCTACTGCTTCTCTAACTGCTTTTGTAATGTTTTTAATTCTTGTTCTATAGAATCTGTTTCTTTCTGTTCTTTTGATAGTTTGTTTGATTCTTTTTTTAGCTGATTTATGATTAGCCATTATCCGTTTCCTTTTGGTTTTTTAGTTTTTTACCCGAAATTATACACAAATTTTGTTAAAATTACAACGTCTTAGTATAATTTTGTAATTTTTTAGTTTTATAATCTTTATATAATTATGAAAAAGTTAAATAAATAATAAAAAAGGATTTGTAGATATGAAACTATTTGGAACAGATGGAGTAAGAGGAAAAGCGGGAGAGGTTTTAACACCATTTTTAGCTATGAAACTTGCAATGGCAATGGGGACTTATTTTAGAAAACATTCAAAAACAAATAAAATTTTAGTAGGAAAAGATACAAGAAAAAGTGGATATATGATAGAAAATTCTATTGTAGCTGGACTTACTGCAGTAGGATATAATGTAATTCAGATTGGACCAATGCCTACACCAGCAATCGCTTTTTTAACAGAAGATATGAGATGTGATGCTGGTATTATGATTAGTGCTAGTCATAATCCATATTATGATAATGGAATTAAACTTTTTGATAGTTTTGGAAATAAACTGGATGTAGAAGTTGAAAAAGCTATAGAAGATATCTATTTTAATGAAGATTTTGAATTAAAAGTTGAAAAAGAGATAGGAAAATCAAAAAGAATAGATGATGTAATAGGAAGATATATAGTTCATATTAAAGATTCATTACCAAAAGATAAAAATTTAAGTTCTTTAAGAGTTGTATTAGATACAGCAAATGGTGCAGCATATAAAGTAGCTCAAACTGTATTTGAAGAACTTGGAGCTGATGTAATTACTCTACATAATAATCCAAATGGATATAATATAAATGAAAATTGTGGAGCTATGCATCCACAAGATCTTGCAAATAAAGTGAGAGAATATAGAGCTGATATAGGGTTTGCATTTGATGGAGATGCAGATAGATTAGTTGTAGTAGATGAAAAAGGGGAAATTGTAGATGGAGATAAACTAATCGGTGCATTAGCATATTATCTGCATAAACATAATAAATTAAAAAATAATGGTGTAGCAGTTACAATTATGAGTAATTCAGCATTAGAAGATTTTTTAAAAAAATATGGAATAAAATTATACCGCTCAAAAGTTGGTGATAAATATGTTTTAGAGGTGATGAAAGAAAAGGGGCTTAATTTTGGAGGAGAACAATCAGGACATATAATTTTTAGTGATTTTGCTAAAACAGGTGATGGTGTAGTATCTGCTCTTCAAGCTGTAGCATATTTACTTGAAAGTAATAAAAAAGCGAGTGAAGCTTTTGATTTATTTGAATTATATCCACAAGTCCAAACTAATATAGATGTGGAGAGAAAAATTCCTTTTGATGAAATTAAAGGAGCTAAAGAAATTTTAGATAAAGTAAAAAGTGAAGGGTATAATCATATTGTTAGATATTCTGGAACTGAAAATAAACTAAGACTTCTTATAGAAGGAGCTGATAAAGAAAAAGCTAAGAAATTATTAGATGAATTAGTAAGCTTTTTTAAGGCAAAATTATCGTGAAATGGCAGTTTAAATTTTTATTTGGATTAGTTATTGTTTTTGTAATAGACCAATTTATAAAATCTATTTTTTTAGATGGATTTAGATGGGATGGGGAGTGGCTTAGCCTTATTTTAGTTTATAATAAGGGAGTAGCTTTTAGTATGTTTTCGTTTTTAGATCAATATCTAAAATATTTACAAATTATTTTGTTATTAGTAGTTTTTGGTTATTTTTATAAAGAAAAAGTATTATTTAAATATCCAATAGTTAGTGGAATTTTATTTGGAGCAGCTTTGAGTAATATTTTTGATAGATTTATCCATCCTGGAGTAGTAGATTATGTATATTATCATGGATGGTTTGATTTTGCTGTATTTAATTTTGCAGATGTGATGATTGATTTTAGTATAGCGATGTTAATTATATTTTATTATATAAAGGATAAAAAAGAGAAGAAGTCACAAGCTTAAACAGCTTCACTTCCTCTTTCACCTGTTCTAATTCTAATCACTTCTTCTACAGGCATTACGAAGATTTTACCATCACCAATTTTTCCAGTTTTAGCACCAGCAATAATTGCTTCGATAGCTTTTTCTACAAATTCATCATTTACAACAATTTCAATTTTGATTTTTGGAAGGTATTCCACAACATATTCATTTCCTCTATATAATTCAGTATGTCCTTGCTGTCTACCATGCCCTTTTACTTCAGAAATTGTGATTCTTGAAATATCTACATCTGTTAGTGCTTCTTTTACATCATCAAGTTTAAAAGGTTTGATGATAGCTTCAATTTTTTTCATTCTTTGCTCCTTTTTTGAATATTAACATTTATTTATAATGATAACATAGCTTTTGAAAAATTGGTATAATTTTATTGAAAAAATTTCAAAAGGAGACAAGATGGGAGAAGTAGGTTATATTTTAAATACCTTTTTTGCCTTATTTAGCTTTGTTTTAATTATTTTAATGGTTCCAGGTTTTGCTATGCTTGAAGCAGGACTTGTAAGAACTAAAAATGTAACAGCTGTATTAACTACAAATACTATGATTTATTTAGTAGCAAGTATGATGTTTTTATTAGTTGGATATCATATTGCATTTGGTGCTTTTGGAAGTGATAGTATGAGTGCTTGGGCAGCATTTTTATTTCAAATGGCATTTGTTGGAAAAACTGTAAATATTATGAGTGGTGGTGTAAGTGAAAGAACAAGACTTATTCCTCTTACATTTTTTACTATAGTTATGGCTGCGATAATTTATCCACTTGTTGTAAATTTTACTTGGGGAAGTAATTTTTTAAGTGGAACATTTTTAGATATTTCTAATATGCATGATTTAGCTGGTTCAACTGTAATTCACTCAACTGGTGCTTGGGCTCTTTTAGCAGCTATTTTAATTATTGGACCAAGAAAAGGAAGATATAAAAATGGAAAAGTTAGAGTAATTCCTGCAAGTAATATCCCACTTGTTACACTTGGTGCGTTTATGCTTTGGATTGGATGGTTTGGATTTAATGGTGGAAGTGTAGGGTCTATTTCATCAAAAGAGGATGTAGAAGCTGTAGCTCTTACTATTATGAATACAAATACAGCAGGATTAGCAGGTGGATTAGTAGTTTTATTACTTACATATATTACATATAAAAAGTTTGATATCACTATGATTTTAAATGGAGCACTTGGTGGACTTGTAGCTATTACAGCTGGAGCTGATGTAGTTAATATTTATGCACCTATTGTTATTGGTGCGATTGGTGGTATTTTAGTTTTTTATGCTGTACCATTTTTTGATAAAATGAAAATAGATGATCCAGTAGGAGCATTAAGTGTTCACCTTGTAAATGGTATTTGGGGAACATTAGCTGTAGCTATTTTTGCTGATTATAGTATTATAGATCAGTTAAAAGGGATAGTTGTTGTAGCTATCTTTGCTTTTGTAAGTAGTTTTGTAGTATTATATATTATTAACAAAATTTCTTCATTTAGAGCTGATGAAGAAGTGGAAATTGAAGGACTTGATAGCGAAGAGTGTGGTATAGAAGCTTATCCAGAATTTAAAAAATCTTTTTAAATTAAGTGTTTAAAAAATAAACACTTTTTCTTCTCTTTTCTTTTTTTATTTCATTTATATGACATTTTTTATTATTTTTAAATTATAATTATTACAACAAAACAAAAGGAATGTGTATGAAAACTATTTTGAGTGTTTTATTATCTATTAGTTATATATTTGCCTATATAACAGCTACAGATGGTGGATTAGATGTTACAAATAAATTGGTTTATCAAAATGGTAAATTTATTAATGTGAATGAAGGGTATATTACTACAAATTTACCAAAAATTGATAAACATATTATGCCTTATCATATGAAATATAGAATTATTAAGAAAAAAGTAAAATGTGATGAGTTTGATGAGGGTAAAAATTGTATTAAAAATGAAAAATATGTAATTGTAAATTATAAAGATCTTTTTTCATATGTTTATTATGCATTTAAACCTGATCAAAAAATTTTATTAGTATATAATCAAAAAGTATGGTGGGTAAAAACAAAATCTGAATATGTTACTTTAAACAATAAAATTTTTGATAAAGTCCAAGTGGAAAAAAGATATATTCAAACTTTTGGAACTCATAAGCAACTTTTTGGATTATACTTAAAAGATAAATTACCTATTAGAGTGGATATAGACCAAAATGAACCATTTAATTTAATACAAATTTATAATCAATATGTTGCTAATTATGAAAAATATTTAAAATTAAAACCAACTAATTTAAATAATTTTGATTTCAAAAAAGAACCAATTTGGGCAACATTTAAAGCTAATACAAAAAATGGTATGAGATATTTAAATGTTGAATATAAAATGGTAAATCCAGAAAATGATCTGTTTTTATTACAATTAAAAGGGAGTGGTTTAATTTTAGCTCCATCAAAAAATAGTGATTATGATTATATTGTAGATTCGTATATTGTAGATATGGGAAATGATAACCCTTTTGAATATCAAAAAGTTTTAAATATTGGTGGTGAGAATGTTTTATTATGGAGACAATTACCAAATTCATCAAATGTTCCATTAGTATATAAAGATGAAAATGGGAAACAAAGACAAAAAGGGATTATTAGAGGTAGTAAACCTTTATACGATATAGGTGGAATTTGGTATTTAGTAAGTTGGTTAGATAAAACGGATAAAACTATTTTTCATTTTTCATATGTTGATACAGGAAGAGTTGAAGGAAAAGTATCAAAAATTGATAATAGACAATATTTAGTAACTGCTGGATTAGGTGATAGTTTACTTATTAAATATAAATTTATATTAGATAAGTATCATAGAGTTATAAGAGTTGAAGATTTAAAAAATTCTTTAGTAATAACATTACATAAACCTTATATGAATAAAACAATTCAAGAAAATATTAAGTTTTTACAAGATTATAAAGCAAGATATAATTTAAAGGTGATTAAATGAAAAAGAGTTATTTATTAATCCCTATTATAGCTCTTTTTGTAGGGTGTGGTTCAAATGTGAATGAAGGAGTAGAGGTTGTTAATTTAAATGTTAGTGATTATCAATCTTTACAAGAAGATAATTTGAGAGGTAAAGAGATAGTTTTAGGAGGTATGAGTGGACCATATCCTGAAACTATTAAAGATAAAAAACTTGGAGAAGGGTTATTAAATAATTATTATAAAAAAATAGAAACAATTATTATAAATGAAAAATTAAAGGATAGAGAAGTTAAAATTGCTTTTAAAGTTAAGAAAAAAAATAAAAATACAAAAAATATTTTAAAAGGATTAAAACAATATTTTGCAAGAAATGAAAACTTTTTAATCACTTTTGATGGTCCAGCAGATGTTGTTGTATCTGTATTAGAAGATGAAAATATTATCACTTTTAAAATTAAATTTATAAATAAAAAGTTATTTGGTTACCAAGAAGTTAGATTTGTAAAAGTAGCTACTCCTATTGATGAATTACAAAAAGAGGCTTTTAGTAAATGGAGTAAAGTAACAATACCTACAAAAGATGGTAGAAAAGTTACATATTTAATTATGAAAAACCCTGTAATGGTTAGTGAATTTTATCCAAATAAGCTTACAAAAACTCAAAGAGCTGTAACACAAGTCTCTTTTGAAGCAGCTGATATATATTGCACTAAACAAGGTGGAAGTATAGCTCCTTTATATGTATTTGAATATGCTCTTAGAGAAGGAAAAATTATTCCAGCTACTAAATATGGAGCAAATAAAGAGATGGTAGCAGCTTTTGATGAGGCAAATGATGAAGATACTATGTTAAGAAGACCTGGAGATGTGGTTAAATTAGTATCAGATAAATGTGATAATATTACTGATGAGCGTGAAAAAATCAATTGTTATGCAGAAGAGGATTATTCAAATATGCTTATATTTAATTATATTACAGAAAAATATAAATCTGTTGATATTACTTATCAAGCACCAGATTTAACATTTAGATGTATTAAAGGGGAATGATGAAAAAGCTATTTTTTTTAATATTAGGAGTTTTAATCCTAAAAGGAGCTGATGTAAATTTTGTAATACAAAATCCTATATTATCTACTCAGTTAAATCCTATTATAAAACAATCAATTTATAAGGGATTTGATAGACAAGTGTGGGATTTTCAAACAAGAATTAAACAACAAGGTGTAAGTTTAGATGTTAAACATTTAAGTGATAGAATATTAAATATTAGAACAGCTTCTGATGAGATTAGAAGTGACTTAAAAAAAGATACAATAGTAGCTACAGAATTAAATGAATTTATTAAAAAAGTTAATGATTCTTTTGCTAAAACTACACAAAATGTTTCTTTAGATTTAAATATAAATTCTGTAGGTAATATTAAATTAAATTTTAAAAAATCACAAATTAGAAAAATGAGTGATGAAGTTGTTCAAGATAACAATTATAATGGACAATTTAAAACAAAATTAAATTTTATTAAACAAACTTATAATTGCCCAGATGGGGAAGTTTGTATGCCATTTTATCAAATTGTTCAATTATCAGATAGATCTTTATATATAAAAGATGTCCATTATTCAAAGCCAGATATTTTCTTTTTTGAATATTTTAATCCAAAAATAGAAGGAAGAAGATATATTTTAAATATTATAGTATACATTGTAACTATAGATTCAGATGGTGAACCAAATTTTGAATATGAAGTGATAAAAGATTTTAATTGGAGAAGAAACTATAGATTTATTTCAGCACAAAGTGGAACTTTAATTAGAGAAATTATTACAAATAAAACAGGATGGGATATAAGATGAGAAAGATTATATTAGTATTAGTATTTATTAGCTCTTTATTTGGAGATTTTTTTGGAAATGATAAATTGCATCTAATTTTTATGAGTAATCATAATAAGCCAATTTATAATAAAATAATCCAAAATACTATCAATAGTTTAAAAGATAAATATGATATTACATATCAAGTATTAAAAGATTATAGGTCTATAGAAGCGGTAATTAATAATAAAGATTATTATTTAGATAATGATAAATTAGTGACTGGTTTAGTGGCTGATGATAGATTATTTAAAGAAGATGGATATTATATCCTTTTTTCATTTAAAAAAGAACATAATAAATTTTATATTTCTGGAGTTAAATTTAAAAAAACTGGTGTAAAAGGGATAGCTCAAAAATTTGAATTATTAAAAACATTAGATTTTAGAAATCCAAAATTAGCTGTAAAACAGATGGCTAATATGTTATATTTTTTTATTACATCAAATATGATTCCTTATAAAGCTCAAAGTAGAGATAGTGTAGCTCCAATTATTATTCAAAAAAACAATAAATTAGAAGTTATAGCTTTTAAACCACAAAAAGTTATCCTTTTTAATACTACAGTTTCAGAAGATGATTTTGAATTAGCTCAAAAATTGGGTTTAATTAGTGGTAAAAATAAAGCTGAATTAGCAAAAAATTATTGTGCTTTGTTAAATATGTATTTACCAAATAAAAATTTTGTAACTGATGATGAATATTCATTTGAAGATTATTTTATTCAAGATAATTTTTTAGATGGATATAAAGTTTATAAACCATATATCCCAACAGAAAATAAAGATTTTAGATGTATGGGAAATGATTATACTTTAATTAAAGAACCTTTAGAAGATTATGAATTAAATTCATTAGGTATTTTATGGAAAATAGAGAGTGATAATTTTAATGTAGCAGGAGCTATAAAATATAACGATAAAACTTTTACAACTGTTTTAGTAAGTGATACTGGTGAAGGTAGTGTATGGCATAATGATAAAAAAGTTGATACTTTTAAGGTTTCATCTCTAAAAGATATAGAAAATGTAGAGTTTTATGGTGATAATATTAAAGTTATAGGATTTAATAAAGAGTATACTTTTTATCCAAATTATACTTATAAAAATTCTTATAATATAAAAAACCATTATATAGATGGTGAATATTATTTTAAAATATATGCTCAATACAAAATAGATATAAATCAACATCTATTGATGTTATCATCAGTTTATAATCTTCCATTTAAAGTTACAACTTTTGAATATGTAAAATATTTAATAGTTGGTGGAGAAAATGGAAATTTAAGAACTCTAAAAGGGTTTGAATATAAAGGATTAAAAGGTGATATTGTAAAAATAGTAAAGATTTTTTATAATGGTAAAAAATATTTTGGTGTAATTACTAAAAAAGGTGAATTTGCAGTTTATCAATTAGATAAACATCTTCCTATTAAGATGTTCCCTTTAATAGGATATGGATATAATAATATTAGTGTAACACCAGATGGTAAATATATTTTATTAGTAAATGGTAATCAGATATCTTATATTATCTTAACAAAAGTAATTTTAAGAAAAGGTGAATAATGAAAAAAATAGTTTTTTTATTGATAGGGAGTTTTTTATTTGCAGGTAGTTTAAAAATTTTAAATATACCTAAATCATCAAAATTATATATTGATGATAATACAACAGCTATAAATGTAAAAAATAATAGTATTACATTAAATTTAGAATCTGGTAGTTACGATATTAAAATTTTAAATAAAAGATTTTTACCTATAGAATTAGATAATATTGAAGTCAAAGATGATAAACCCACAATTATTACTTTAAATGAAGAAACAAAAGATGGTATTAAATATCCAATTATTCAAGCAAGTAAATTTTATAAAACAATTCATATTAAATATTATCGTGTAAAATATTCAGGTTCAGCTGTAGAGATAGATGATTATTGTGATAATGTAGATTGTAGAGTTTTTGTAAATAATGGACTTTTAGATAAAAATAGAAGATATGATAAAAAATATAGATCAAATTTATATGTATTTAAAAATAATGAAGATTATAAAAATGTAAAAGTATCTGTTCATTCTTCTCAATTTTATACAAGTTCTACATCAACTGATGCTTTTAGTAATGAAAATTTAGAGTTTTCTCCAATTGTAAGTTGGAGTTCTTGGGGAATAGGATTTGGAATAGCTTCTTCAAGTAAACAAACTTTAACAGCTGAAGATGGTTCTCAAAAAGATTTAAGTATAGCAGGTTGGGTATTTGTTATGGATTATAAGAAAAATTTACCAATAGATATTTTTTATAGTATCAAATTAAGAGGATATCTATTAGGTGGAGAAAATGATGATGGAACTACTGATGAGGTAACTGGATATCAATATGGTATTGGTGGAGGTTATCTATTCACATCAATTGGAGTATATATAGAAGGTGGTATTTTAAAAAATAATTTACAATATGAATCATCAGATTATTATAATACATACAAATATGAAGATACAGGTGTTGTGCCTTATGCTGAATTAGGAATAGGAAGATTACATTTAAATTATTCTAAATCTGTAGCTTCAATTACTTGGTCTATATCATTTTAATGTTTTTAATATTTTTATTATTTGTAGCTCTTTTTGCAGATGATAAAATATTTATAAAAGGGGGTGAGTATTTTATCCCATATTCAAAAGGATTTTATACTCACTCTTTCAAATCTAAAAAAATTAAAATAGATAGTTTTTATATTGATAAATATGAAATGAGTTATGATAGATTACCTAAAAACATGAAAAATTTAATCCCTACTTATATTTTACAATATGGATATAAAGAAGATTTAGCTCTTCCTGTAACTAATATTACTTATAAGCAAGCATTAGAAGTTTGTAAAAAAATGGGTGGAGATTTACCTACAGAAAATGAATGGATAGTAGCTGCAGCTTTTGATAAAAAGTTTTATCCTTATGCCACAAAACAATACCCTTTAGCTAAAAATGATATAAATATTAAAAAACAATATTCACTTGATGGGTATATGCCACAAATAATAGTTTCTGTATATAATAGTTTAATAGGAAATAATTCTATTTTTGGTATGCTTGGTAATGTTTGGGAGATGACAAAAAGTGATGGTAAATATGTATTAGTTAAAGGAGGAAGTTTTTTTGATTACGATAAAGTAGAACTTTTAGATGTAAGAGTTAGAAATTATGTATTAAAAAAAGATGTGGCTTCAAGATTAGAGATAGGTTTTAGATGTGTATATAAGGTAAAAAAATGAATTTAATAGAGATTAAAAATCTAAAAAAATTTTATCAAGATAGATTAGTTTTAGATATTAAATCTTTGAATATTCCTAAAGGTAAAATAGTTGTTATTTTAGGAAAAAGTGGATGTGGTAAATCTACTTTATTAAATATTTTAGCTACTATTGATAATGAAGTATCTAAAGGTAGTATTGTAAATATATTAGGTCAAAATGTTATAAATATGACTGAAGCACAAAGAGCAAATTTTAGAAAAGAAAATATAGGTTTTATTTTTCAAACACATGAGTTAATTCCAGAGTTTAATGTTATTGAAAATTGCACTATTCCTTTAATTTTACAGGGAGTTCCTAATTCAAAAGCTATTCAAATGGCTAAAGAAGCTTTAAAAAAGGTGGATATTTGTGAAAATGAGTTTTATAAAAAGCCAAATTCTTTATCAGGTGGTCAACAACAAAGAGTAGCAGTAGTTAGAGCAGTTATTCACCATCCAAAAATTATTTTTGCAGATGAACCTACTGGGAATTTAGATCCTCAAACTACAAAACAAGTAATAGAATTATTAAAATCGAAAAAAGATAAAAATACTACTTTGATCGTGGTAACTCATGATAATCAAGTCAAAGAGGAGTTAGCAGACATTGTATTTAAATTTCAATTTGATGAAAATGAGAAGATATATAAATTAAAAGAGTGTAAATGAGTATCCCTTTTAAATTATTTAAAATCTCTTTTGTTATTATATTTATCACCTCTTTTATTGTTTTTTTTATTATAGATATTATTTCAATAAATATTACAAGTTATAATAATTATCTAAAAACTACTTTTGCATCAAAACAACACCATATTACAATTAGATTTTTTAAATCAGTAGATGCAAAAGAAACAGCAAAAAAGATAGTTGATATTTTAAAGACACAATTAACAGCTTATAATAGTTTTGTAGAAGCAGATGTAGATGTTTTAATAAAAAAGGGATTAAGAGAATATAGAGGTAAAATAAAAATAGTTGGTTTAGCTACAGACCATTATCCTATAACTTATAATTTTAATAATTTAGATATTAGATTGCTTCCATATTTTGAGATAAGACCTACAGGGATAGAACTATTTGAGATGTTTAGAAATTCTCAAGTAGAAATTTTTAATCAAGTATTACAAAAATCTTTTTATCAAAATTTACCGTCAACTTTTACTACTTATAAATTAAAATTAAAAACTAATCAAACTTTTATTCAGTTTGGAGCAGTTTTAGATGATATGAAAGAGATACCTATTTTATTTATGAATCAAAAAAAATTAAACAAACTTTTACATAACCCTATAGGATATATTGATGGATTTTATATAAATATTAAAAATCCAGAAAAAACTCAACTTATTAAAAAATTATTACAACACCACTTTAAAACTGCCCAAATAACTACTTGGCAAGAGGATAATCCAAAAGTTAATAATATTTTAATTGTTTTTTCAAAACTTGGTAGAATAATTCAGTTAATTATAGGTATTTTGGGAATTATGGCTATTGTAGTGATTTTTGTAAATGAGATGGTGAAAAAACAACCTCAACTTAGATTATTACATATTTTAGGTATGAATCTTAAAAAATCATTTCATATAGCTTTATTTACTATTATACTATTTTCACAACTATTAGCTTTTTTAATAAGTTATTTTTTTATAGCAAAAGAGATAGATAGTTTAATGATTATATATTCTATTATTATTCCTATATTAATTTTATTGTTAAATAACTACTTTTTAAGTATAAAACAAAATATTCTAAGGTGATTAAGTGGGTATAAAAATTTTATTAAAATTATTTATAAAAACAAATAATAAAACTATTTTTACTATTTTAGTAAGTTTAATTTTTGTATTGATTTTTGCTTTAACATCTTTGATGATTATCCAAAGCATTACATCTTCTTATAAAAACTTTATATTTAAAAATTATATAGGTGTTTTTGGTTGTATAAATTTTAAAATTAGAAATCCTAATTTAAACTTTATAAAACACATAAAAAAATTACCTTATAATAAAATTATCTATTATGAAGGGGTAGATATATTTATTCTTAACAAACATAGACAAAAATTAAAAGTGATTATTTGGGATAAAAAAGATGCAATAAATAAAAGTTTGTATAAAGTTTTGGGAGATAAATTTTTAATAAATAAAAATGGAGCTAATTTATATCAAAAATTTGAAGTTATAGATACAGGATTTTTATACCCAGAAGCAACTATTTTTTTAAATACTAAAACAGCAAATAGACTTCATATAAAATATAATATAAACAGAATATCTATAAATATTCCTATAGATAAAAATTTAATATTAAAAGTTAAAAATGAGGTTTCTAAAATAGCTTTAAACTATAATATTGAATATTCTTATGAAGATGTATTGACTCAAAATAGGGATTTATTAGAAAATCTACAAAAGATTAAGTTTTTTGAAAAATGGTTATTTGTAGGGATAATAATTTTAACATTGATGATAGTTGTAGTCTCTTTATTTATATTTTTAAATATGAAAAAAAGATCTATTTTTGTAATTAGAGTGTATGGATTAAGCTCAAATCAGATATCTTCATTTTTTGCAATTATTGGTGGAATTGTTTTAGGTGTATCATTATTTGTTTCTTTTGTATTATTTAAAATTTTTCAATATAATTATAATGTATTAAGCATAGAGGATATTTCATTTATTAGGTATATTATTTGGGCACTAATATTACCAATAATTATTTATATAATATTCAAAATAAAATTAAAGGATATTAAGTGAGAGTCGTATTATTTTTTTTAACTTTATTATTTATAGGGTGTAATCAACCACAAATTAAACATATTATGGGTTCTACTCCAAATTGGGTTCAAACTATACAAGATGGAGAAAAAATAGATAAACCAGGATATAGATGTTATCAAACAGAAATAAAAGCTTATTCACAACAAGAAGCTCAAAAAAAAGTAACAAAAGATATCTATCAACAAATAGCAAATGAGATTAGGGTCAATGTATCTACAAATACAAAAAGTGAAGCTTATAGCACAAAAGATGGATACCATAAAAGTTTTATGCAAACTACATCATTAAGTTCTTTTGTAGATATTTCTGGAGTATATATTCCTTATCGTTATTATGATAATGTAGAAAATAAAGCTTATGGATATGTATGTTTGAGTGAAATCCAATTTCAAGATTTACAAAAAGAGAATAATCAAAAATATAAAGAATATATCTCTTTAAGTGAAAAACTTCAAAATGCAATAAATAGAGGTGATAGAGATGAAGCAAAAAATTTATTGATTTTAATTCAAACAAAATTTCCAAATATAAAAAATACAAAAGAGTTTAAAAAATTTAAACAAGAGGTTGATAATTTAGCTGTAATTAGAATTTCTATGAAAAATAGATATTATTTAAAGCAAGCTTTAGAAACTAAAATTTTTAGTAATAAACTTTTATATCTAAGTGTTATAATAAATCATAATGGAACTTATAAATTAGTATTAGATAATAAGCTTATAGAACCAAATGTAGATAATAATATTGTTTTAGTAAAAAGATTATTGAGTTTTTATAAAGGTAAAAATAAATTATATTTTTATTTTTCAAAAACTCCTCTTAATTTAAAAAATTATGTTTTAAATAAACAAAATATAAATTTTGAAGAGGTAGAAAACTTTATTAATCAATTTCAAAATTACCATTTTTTCAAAGAATATAAAAAAGATATTGAGGTTTTATCAAATGATAATTTTGTAGTATGCCTAAAAAAAGA
>Ga0256828_1000713_pt1 | contig 21795 bp, 21 predicted proteins | sample CV88metaG_FD_185993 | JGI IMG/M metagenome (GOLD analysis project Ga0256828, IMG submission 185993) | Hydrothermal vent microbial communities from East Pacific Rise, Pacific Ocean - CV88 | ecosystem: Environmental > Aquatic > Marine > Hydrothermal vents | place: Pacific Ocean: East Pacific Rise...
TTTATTTCTTAATCTTTTTTATCTTTTATTTTTTACTTCTTCTTATCTTTATCTTTTTTACTGATAAATGCTCTATCGCTTTTTTTATCATAGGTTCTTCTAATAACTCTTCTTCAATATTTTTGGTAATAGGAACTTGCTCTTTTGTAATTATATTTTTTTCTCTTTCTTCTTTTGGTTCTTCTTTTTTTATTAATGTTTTATGTTGTTTTTTTTTAGAAATGTTTATGATTTGTGTATTCATGCCAAATATTTCTTTGACAAACATATTAATAATACCCCAATGTTTAATTAGAAGTTTTTTATCGTTATCATCAGCAATAGAGTTCCATGTTAGTTTATTATCTATAAAGCTTACAAACTCTATATTTTGTTCAAAACAGTTTCCTAGAGAGTAGTCTCTATCATAAATTTTAGCTACTAAAGAGTTGAAGTCATTTTTATTAAAATTTTTAGAAGAGTTATTAGCTTTGATAGTTGGTGTTATAATCTCTTTTTCTTTTGTATTTGTTATAGTATTTTTATTTGTATATTTAACATTTAACTCTTCTTCTAGTGTCTTAATCATATTATCAATATCATGAATTTTGGTTGCTTCCATCATTTTAAAAAGCATAAGAGATAAAACAAACTCTCCATCACCACCAATATTTAATAACTGTTTACTATCCATAAGAATTCTAAAAAATCTATCTATGATTAGAGAAGGGATTTGCTTATCAGGAGATAACAGAGATTTTTTCAAATATATAGTTAGTTCATCAATAATCATTTCAATATCATAATTTTGAGCTTTGGATATGAACTCTATGATTGAAGTATTATTTTTTTGTAAAATATTATCAATTAGCTCTTCTAAGATAGATGGTTCAATTATTCCCAACATATTAGTTACAGTATTTAAATCAATAAAGTTTTTAGAGTAAACAATAGCTTGGTCTAGTAATGTAATAGAGTCTCTTAAGCTACCAGCACCACTTCTTGCTATAATTGATATAGCATTGTGTTCAAACTCTATATTTTCCTCTCTTAATATGTGTTCTAGATGTTGTTCTACTAAAGTTTGTGGAATTTTTCTAAACCTAAAGTGTTGAGTTCTAGACAATATAGTTGCTGGTAGTTTTAATGGGTCAGTTGTAGCAAGAATAAATTTTACAAATGCTGGAGGCTCTTCTAGAGTTTTAAGAAGAGCATTAAATGCTTGAGTTGTTAGCATATGTACTTCATCAATAATAAAAATTTTATATCTAGCAATATTTGGTTTATATTTGGTATGTTCTATCAGTTCTTTAATATCATCAATACCTCTATTACTAGCACCGTCCATTTCAATAATATCTATATGAGAATTACTATTTGCCATATTACAATTATTACAGCTATTACAAGGGTGAGAAGTTGGTCCATTATCACAGATTAAAGATTTGGCAAAAATTCTAGCTGTTGATGTTTTTCCACTACCTCTTAATCCAGAAAATAGGTAAGCATGAGAAAGTCTTTTATTTTCCAAAGCAAGAGATAAAGTTTGAGATATTGATTCTTGACCTATTAGGTCTTCAAATGTAGAAGGACGATATTTTCTTGCCAAAGCTAAAGACACAGATACTCCTTAAAATATTTGTTATATTGTATATAAATTTTACTTTTGATTGGTATAATCATTAAAAGATATGGGTAGTAAATCGATAAGATTTTATAGTGATTTAGATTATATCTCCATATAAAGGAGATATAATCTATTCTATTGTATCAGATAGCATAAAAGCTAACTCTAAAGCTTGAGAAGCATTTAATCTAGGGTCACACTGTGTATGGTATCTACTTGCTAATCCTTCTTCAGTTATGGCACAAGATGTACTTCCTGTACATTCTGTTACATCATTACCAGTCATCTCTAAGTGGATACCAGCTGCGATAGTGCCATGTTCTTTATGGATTTTAAAGAACTGTTCAACTTCACTTAAAATATTGGAGAAGTCTCTAGTTTTAAATCCAGTAGAACTTTTTTCTACATTTCCATGCATTGGGTCTATGCTCCAAACTACATTTTTACCAGCATCTCTTACTTTTTTAAGAAGAGGTGGATAATATTTAGATATTTTATCTGCTCCCATTCTTACAATTAGATTTAATCTACCCTCTTCATTATTAGGGTTTAAGGCATCGATAAGTTCTATTAACTCATCTTCTCCCATAGAAGGTCCAACTTTACATCCAATAGGGTTTTCTATCCCTCTAAAATATTCTATATGGGCTTCATTTAAATCTCTTGTTCTATCACCAATCCATAGCATATGAGCAGAACAGTCATACCACTTTCCTGTCTCACTATCTTGTCTTGTAAGAGCCTCTTCATAATTTAGCAGAAGTGCTTCATGAGATGTGTATAGTGTTGTTTGATGTAGTTGAGGGATTATTTCACTTGTAAGTCCACAAGCTGCCATAAATTTCATAGCATGGTCTATCTTATCACTTAACTCATCATACCTTTTTCCAAGTGGATTATCTTTTATAAAATCTAAATTCCACTGATGTACTTTATTTAAATCAGCAAGACCACCACGACTAAATGCTCTAAGTAGATTTAGTGTGGCTGCCGATTGGTTATAAGCTCTTATCATATTATCAGGATTGGGTATTCTAGCTTCTGATGTAAATTCAATAGAGTTTATAATATCTCCTCTATAACTAGGCAGTTTTACTCCATCTTTCTCTTCAAAATCAGAACTTCTGGGTTTAGCAAATTGACCTGCTACACGACCAACTTTAATAATTGGTTTACCAGTTGTGTACATAAGTACCATATTCATCTGAAGCATAAGTTTAAAAAGATTTTTAATATTTTGTGTATTAAAATCATTAAAACTTTCAGCACAATCTCCACCTTGAAGTAAAAAGGCTTCTCCTCTTCCTGCTGCTGCTAATTTCTCTTTAAGTCTTCTAGCCTCTCCAGCAAAAATAAGTGGTGGATATGAAGCTAATGTCTCTTCAACAGACTTTAATGCTTCTTTATCCTGATATTGTGGTTGTTGTTTTATTGGAAAATTTCTCCAACTACTAGGTGTCCAACTCATATCTCTATCCCTTATAAAAAAATTGGTTAGATTATACCTTAAAATTGGTTAGTAGTGAATAGTTTATAAAAAAAAATTAAAAAGAGTATCTTTTTTGTAACATTTTTTTTATATAAAAATATTTTTTTATTTAATGATATAGATAGTTATCTATTTGATTTAAAATTAAAATAATCATATTATTTTTTGGCTATAAATGTAACAAAATTTGCCCATTGAAAAACTGTTTCTACGCTTTTAAAACCAGCATCAAGACACATCTGTTTATTTTCTTGTATAGTAAATGGAATAAGTACATTTTCTAGGGCTTCTCTCTTTTGAGCTATCTCATACTCACTATATCCTTGAGATTTTTTGTATTTATAATATATATCTATTAGCTGTTTATCTAATTTTTTATCTTCAAAAACAACCTTTTCAGAGAAGATAAAGATACCATCTTCATTTAACCCTTGATATAGCTTATTGATTAACTCTAACCTCTGTATTGGACGGATAAATTGTAAAGTGTAATTAGCTACGATAATATCTTCATTTTGATATGGATACTCAAGCATATCAGCTAACTCTAACTCTATATCAGCTCCAAAAGCTTGACATTTTTGTATAGCTCTATCTAACATAGCTTGAGAGTTATCTATACCTTTTAATTTAAGTTGGCAATTCATTTGTGTATATAGATGAATTAAGAATTTCGCAGTTGATGAGCCTAAATCTAATATTTTCATATCATCTTTTTGGTTTTTAAGAATTAAAGATACTATGAGAGAACGGACATCATCGTAAAAAGGAACAGAACGAGATAGCATATCATCAAATACACTTGCTACTGCTTCATCAAATTCAAATTTTTTATCTATTGCTGTTGAAAATACATTATCTTTCATACTAAAATCCTAAAACACTTATCTATATCTAGCTCAATTTGAGCTTTTAACTCTTCTAACTTATCAAATTTCATATTATCTCTTATAAACTCTACAAACTCTATTGTTGCTGATTTTGGAGTGTTTGATAGTGTTGTATCTAGTAGATGAGTCTCAACAGCAAAAGAGCCATCAGTTGTTACTCTATGTCCAATGAAGCTTACAGACCTATATCGTTTTTTGTCTATCATAGTATATGTAGCATAGACACCATCTTTGGGTAGTTGATACTCTTGTATAGTTAAATTTAGTGTAGCAACTAGCTCTTTAGCTCCTAATCCTTGCCCTTTGACTATATCTCCATCAATCGTATATCTTCTACCTAATAGTCTATTTGATGTAGATATATCACCTTGTTTTAAATAATCTTTTATCACTCTTGTATGTATAGAGATGTTGTTATATTTTATCTCATCTACTACATCTACACTATTGGAAAATAATTTTTTTAGAGTTTTAGTATCACCTTGTTTATTTTTACCAAATACAAAATCATATCCAACAACAATCTTTTTTAGATTAGGAAAATCATAATTTAGCATCTCTATAAACTCTTTAGGAGATAACTCTTTTATATTGTTAAAATGGTAAAAAAATATAGGTTTAGTTGTATATAAAGCTCTTTTGTAACCAGCAGTTATTGAGCCTATACCTCTCTCTATGACGACGATAGCTTCTGCTTTAGCTATTAGTTGTTGGTGAGCTAGATGTATTCCATCAAATGAACCTATGGCTATGGAGCTTATGTTATTTTCTATACTCAACTCTTCTCCTTGCTACGCTTAAAATATTTATATTTTCTTAAAGTGATATATATACTCTTGATTGCCATCTTTACCAATTAGTTTTGATAATTTTGTATCTATAAGAGACCAGTTTAGCTCTTTGGCTTTCTGTTCAAATCTCTCTTTTGCTTTTCCTATGGCATCTATATCTAATACTACACCTCTAGCATCTCTTTTTATCTCTTTTCCAACTTCAAATTGTGGTTTATATAGTATGATAATATCGGTAGAGTTTGATGATAATTTATCTATACTATCTATAATTTGAAGTATAGATATAAATGATACATCACAAGTTATGATATCATACTCTTTTTGAGTATCAAATTCTCTAATATCTGTCTGTTCATAGAGAGATAGGTTATCTTTGTCTCTTAATGTTATATGAAGTTGATTACTTCCAACATCTACACAATCTAAATGCCTAATGCCTTTTTCTAAAATTATCTGGGCAAAGCCACCTGTTGAAGAACCGATGTCAAGAGCTATCTTATCATATAGTTCTAAATCAGACTCATCTAAAAAACCCTCTAGCTTTCTTCCTGCTCTACTTACATAAAATTTGCTCTCTTTTACTGTAACTATGGTATCGCTATCAATTGATGTTGATGGTTTTGCTTTTTTATTATCTACTTCTACTAATCCAGCTTTTATAGCATCTGTCGCACGGTTACGACTCTCAAAATATCCCTCATCTACTAAGTATTTATCTAATCTCATATATTTTATATCTTTTAAGTATTTTTTATATATTATAACATACTTTAGAAATGATGGAGTTTGTTATGGGTAAAAATACAATATTACTATTTCTATTTTCTTTTTCTCTAATTTATGCTGAGCAAACTTTTGTATATCCAGAAGGTAAATTGGGTGATACTATAAAACTTGGTGAAGATATTTTAAACCATACAGATACTAATGAACTATCTAAAAACTATGTAGGTAGTAAGCTTCAATGTGTCAATTGTCACCGTAAAGGAGAAAATAAAAAAGTAGGTACAGTGGAAACGATAGGTACATTTATCGGTACAGCTACGGCTTTTCCTGCTTATTCAAAACGATATGATGATATTATCTCTTTACAAGATAGGATAGATGGCTGTTTTCAGAGATGTCTAGGTGGTAAAAAGTCTGTTGTAGGTACTAAAGTGGGTATAGCAGTTGAGAGTTATATAACTTGGTTGTCTAAAGGTATGAGTATAGATATGAGTACAAAAGCTCCAAGAACTCCACTGAAGGTTAAGTTTTGGTCCAAAGAGACTAAAAAATTTAGAAAGCTTTTTAAAAAAGTTACACACCAAAACTATCTAAATGGTAAAATATTATATGAGAAAAAGTGTTCTTCTTGTCATGGGGTAGATGGTAGTGGTAATGGTATATTTCCACCACTTTGGGGTAAAGCAAAAGATGGTAAATGGCTTAGTTATACGGCTGATGGAAGTATGGCAAAGTTACCAAATGGAGCTACTTGGATACAAGATAATATGCCACTTAATCACTCAAGAGTATTGAGTGATGATGAGGTTGTAGATATAACTTTATATATAGATGCTCAACAAAGAGCTTCATATAATGGTTTTGAAGTTAAAGATAATTTTATTAAATTAGGATTGGATATAAATAAGATAAGAGGAGAGTAAAACTATCCTCTATCTTCATAACTCTCTTTAAATCATATCTCTCATCTGCTCTTCAGTAAGTGTAGTTACTTCTAAACTCTGTGCTTTACTTAGTTTGCTACCAGCATCTTCTCCATATATTAGATAGTCTGTTTTTTTACTTACACTTCCACTCACTTTTGCCCCTAAGTTTTCTAACATCTCTTTTATTTTTCCTCGACTCTCACTCATACTTCCTGTAAGTACAACGGTTTTATCTTTAAATGGATTTTGAGTAGCCTCTTTTTTCTCTTCTATTTGTGGATTTAACACTTCAAAAAGTTTTAGTACAAACTCTCTATTTACTCTCATAAACTCAAGTAAAGAGTTTGCCATCTCTTCACCAAATCCATCAAGAGCAACTACTTGCTCAAAAGTCACATCAACAATACCAAGTCCAAACTCTAAAGCTAACGATTTACTAGCCACTTCTCCTATATGCTCTATCCCCATAGCATTTATAACTCTATTTAGTGGTTTGCCTTTGCTTGAAGCTATGGCGTTTAGTAGTTTATTTATCTTTTTTTCTTTAAAACCTTCTAACTGTTCCAAATCATCATATTTTAAACTATATAAATCAAGTACATTTTTGATGATGCCACAAGATACTAAAAGTTCCACTATCTTAGTACCTAACCCATCTATATCCATACATTTACGACTCGCAAAATGTATAATAGCATTAGTTAGCCTATCAGGACATTGTAAGTTTTGACACTTGATTAGAGTTCCTTCATCTAGTAACTCACTCCCACAAGTAGGGCAGTTGGTAGGTCGGCTTATTGGCTTTTGAGTTCCATCTCTTCTATCTTCTAGTACTTTGATAATCTTTGGTATAACATCACCACTTCTTATGATGATGATACTATCTCCTATATGGATATCTTTTCTCTCTATCTCATCAAAGTTATGTAGAGTAGCTCGGCTTACCATAGCACCATCTATATTGACAGGTTCTATCTCAGCTACGGGGGTTATGACACCTGTACGCCCCACTTGTAGAGTTATATCTAGCAGTTTAGTTACCTTCTCTATCGCTGGAAATTTATAAGCACACATCCATCTTGGGTATTTGATAGTATAGCCTAAAAGTTCTTGTTTATCTATCTCATCTACTTTGATAACCATACCGTCCATCATCATCTCTATCTCATCTCTTTTGGAGATAAGTAGTTGATAAAACTCTTCTATCTCTTCTAAGTTTTTAGTGGCTTTTTGATAAGGTGGCTTTAAAAAACCTAGATTATATACAAACTCCATAGAGTCTGAAAGAAGTTTAAACTCTAAAGAGTTCTCTCCTATACCCCATGGGAAAAATGCCAATTTTCTTTTGGCTGTGACAGAACTATCTAGTTGTCTTAGGCTACCTGCGGCTGCGTTTCTTGGATTAGCAAAGAGTGCTTTTTTCTCTTTTTCTCTTTGTCTGTTTATAGCTTCAAAATCATCTTTTCTTATCACCACTTCACCACGGATTTCTATACGCTCCTTGTACTCTATGCTTAGTGGTATAGAGTGGATAGTTTTGGCATTTTGTGTGACATCTTCTCCTACTACTCCATCACCACGAGTAATAGCACGGATAAGCTTACCATCTTCATAGAGTAGGTTTAGACTTGCCCCATCAAACTTAGGTTCACAAAAAAGGTTACACTCATCTATATTTTTATAGACTCTCTCAATCCACTCGGCTACTTCGTTTTTATCAAATACATCTTCCATACTCCACATACGCTTGATATGATTTGCTTTTTCAAATCCATCAAGAACTACTCCACCGACTCTTTGTGTTACCGAGGTAGGGTCTGTATCTTTAGGGTTAGCTATCTCATACTCTAAGATTTGATGATATAGCTTATCATACTCTTCATCAGTTGCTAGTGGATTATCATCTACATAATAGGCTTTTGCCCAACACTTCAATATATCTATGTTTTTTTTGTACTCTTGTTTTGTCATATTCTTCTCTAATTTTTTGAGTTAATTATATCATATCAAAATTCATCATCTCTAAAGCCACACTTATAGCCTGTTTATGTTCATATACATCATGACACCTTATGATAGTTGCTCCATTTTCTATCGCTTTTAAGTGTAGAGCTAGAGTACCTGATAGTCTATCTTTTGTGGGAGTAGGCTCTTTCATAATATGCTCTATCATAGATTTTCTACTAGCTCCAACTAAAAGCTCACAGCCGAAAGATTTAAAATGTTCTAAATTTTTTAAAAGTGTGATATTATGTTTTAGAGTTTTTCCAAATCCTATACCAATATCTAAGATAATATCATCTAAAGTCAATCCAGCATCTATACACTTTTGGATTTGTGTTTCAAAAAAATTACTAACTTCAATCATGACATCATCATAAGTAGGGCTATCTTGCATAGTTTGAGGAGTCCCTTTCATATGCATTATGACATATCTAGCATTATACTCTTTTGCTAAATGGATTAACCTTTCATCTCTCGCTCCTGTGATATCATTTATGATTTTAAAACCACTCTTTAGGGCATATTTAACTACATTAAAAGAGTAGCTATCTATTGAAAATATAGCTTTTTTATATAACTCCTTTTCATATATCACATCACATAAAGCTTTGATACGAGATAACTCTATATCCTCATCTACTATTGGAGCATTTGGACGAGATGATACAGCTCCTATGTCTATGATTGTAGCACCTTCTTTTATCATCTCTTCTATCTTAGATAACGCAGTAGTTGTATCAAATCTACTCTTCTCATAAAAGCTATCATCATTAGCATTTATAACACCCATAATCTTGGTAGAGTAATCATTTGTATCTACATATCTTTTAAGTTTTATAGCTAACTCTTTTAATCCAAATGGTTGTGCTAACTCTTTTTTAGATAAAATTTTCAACTCTTTTGTTGAAGCTATCAGTAAAGCATCTGTATATTTACTAGAGCATGTGATAACACCACTTGGTACAGCTAGTTCAGCACCTATACTCAAAGCATCTTGTTTTAGTATATTTCCTGCTGGAGTTCTTAGATTTTTGATATAGATTAAGTGTCTATCCATCTTATCGCTAATGATTGATATTCCACCATCTTGAACACCTAGGTTTTTTAGTAGTTCTTTATATTTATTATGGGGTGATATTTTATATATATCCATAGTAGAAACTCCTATCTAATCTTTTTCTCAAGTAGCTTAAGCAGTACGCCATTTAGTACAAATTGTGTTGGAGAACCCAAATCCAAAGCTCTATACGCATTGGTAAATATATCAAGAGCATCTTTATCGATACTAAATTTACCAGATACAATAGCTTGTTTTATCATCTTTTGAATTATGATTTTCATACTTTGAGTATCTACTCTTTTATTTTTTTGACTAAACTCATAGATAGTATCTAAAGAGATATTTTCTATATCCAATATCTCTATCTCATCTATTGATTGAGAGATAATCTGTTTTATTGGTAGTCTTGATTTTATGGTTGGTAGAATAGTTGATTTACTATTGGTTACTAATATAAATTCTGTATTTACAGGAGGCTCTTCTATGATTTTTAATAGTTTATTTTGAACTATATTTGAAAATACTTTAGCACCTAAGATAATGATTGTATCAAATTCACTAGCTAGATATGCCTTTGAGATAGCCTCTTTGGCATCATTTACACTAAAAGCCTTATCCTCTTCGATGATTGTAACTATATTTTGATTACTCTTAAGAGATTTTAATCTTGATATAGTATCACTGATAGATTGTGTAATGATGACTTGACTTTTTAATTGTAAATTCATAGTTTTAAATCTAACTCACCAAAAAGTACAGCCTCAAGTGTGGCATCAAAGAGTTTGTATAGTTGAAGTAGTTTAATATCTAAATTTTTATCACTACTTCTTAAGGCAAAAGAGTTCTCAACCTCTTCATCTATAACCCATAAAAAATTATCTTGATTTCTATATGCTATTTTTGTATATGGGTGGTCACCACGACCTATATACCATATAAAATATCCATTTGGATAAGATATATCTAACATATCTTCGAGTATCTCTATATCTTCTGTTGTCTTTATACTATCTATGTTGGGAAAACATTTTGCCAACTGATAAAAAGGTAGTAGTGGTCTAGCTCGATTTATATTATTGACATAGTTTAATATATAGTTACTAAACCATTTAGTAGATTCATCTGTAAGTATTAAGACAGTTTTACCATCATAGATAATCTGCTCTAATGCTCTTTTAGCAATAGGAGCCCACTCATATCGATACTCCTCCATCCATGAGAAGCTAGACTCCTCATTTCGGATAGCATCGAGGCTCCATGATAGTAGTTGTTGCATATTATAACTTCTATTTATCTAACTCATAAGCTTCATGAAGAGTTCTGATAGCCAACTCCCCATATTTTTCATCTATTATCATAGATATTTTGATTTCAGATGTTGAAATCATCTGGATATTGATATTGTTTTGAGCCATAACACTAAACGCTTTAGCAGCCACACCAGAGTGTGATTTCATACCTACACCAACAACTGAAACTTTACAAACATTAGCATCAAAATCCATACCCTCTATATCAGTAGCAAAATCTTCTATAACACTTTTAGCATTTTCAAGTTCACTTTGTGGTACAGTGAAACCTAAATTTGTCAAACCATCACTACCTACATTTTGAATAATCATATCTACATTGATATTAGCATCTGCTAGTTTGTTAAATATCTCTGAAGCAATACCAGGTCTATCTGCTACACCTCTTAGTGTCACTCTTGCTTGATTTTTATCTAATACAACTCCACTTACTAATACTGCTTCCATATTGTTACTCTCCTGTGTTATTAATGTACCTTCATTGTCACTAAAACTACTTTTAGCATATAGTTTTACACTCAATTTTTTCGCCAACTCTACTGAACGGTTTTGTAATACTTTTGCTCCAAGAGAGGCAAGTTCAAGCATCTCATCATAGCTTATCGTATCTAGTTTTTTAGCATTTGGCTCTATTCTTGGGTCTGTTGTGTAGATACCATCAACATCAGAGTATATTTCACACTGGTCAGCCTCTAATGCTCCAGCAATAGCCACGGCAGATAAGTCACTTCCACCTCGCCCAAGTGTTGTCACTGAACCATCTTTATTGATACCTTGAAAACCTGCTACAATGACAATTTTACCACCTTCTATCTCATCTCTCATAGCTTTAGGGTCGATAGACTCTATACGAGCATAAGTGTGTAAATCATCAGTAATGATACCTGCTTGTCTTCCTGTCATAGCGATAGCATCATAACCTTTAGCCTGAAGAGCGATAGAGAGTAGGGCTGCTGTTACTCTCTCTCCAGAGCTAAGAAGCATATCCATCTCTCTTTTTGCTGGGTTGTTTGAAAAGTGGTTTGCGTACTCTATGAGTTTATTTGTCTCACCACTCATAGCTGAAACGACTACTACTATATCTTTACCTTCATCTCTAGCTTTTGCTACACGGTTGGCTACATTCTCTATGCGTTCTAGTGAGCCTACACTAGTACCACCATATTTATGTACAACTAACATTTTATCCCTTTTTTTAAATTAGACCTTGGTCCTTAAAATAATCAATGACTCTTTTATAAACTCTTCGTTTAAAGTATGTCACTCTACCAAATAACTCTTCATACGCTACAAACTCATACTCCCTAAACTCAGGTATCTCATAAGCATTTAAATCTATATGAGCATCATCTCTAAGTCTTACCAAAAAGTATTTTTGTGTCTGCCCATCATACGGATAGCACTTACCTCTTGCCACAGATGGAAAATCATAAGTAATCCATTCTGGAAATTCACCCAAAATTTCTACATCATTACAACCTATCTCTTCAAGTAACTCCCTTTTTAGCGCATCTTGAGGAGTCTCACCCTCGTCGATACCACCTTGTGGAAACTGCCAAGCATTTTTGATATCAGTACGATGAGCTATAAAAAACTCACACTTTTGTGGATATCTAGGAGAGAGTATGACAGCAGCGACATTTTTTCTATAACTTTTTTTCTCCTGCATATCATCTTCTCATAATTATTTTGATAATATTCTACCAAAAATGTGGTTATAACCATATAAAAAGGTGTGCTATTTTGCTACTATATATACACATACCTTACTGTGATAGTAAGTGTAACTATTGTAGTTTTAACTCTTATGTGGGTAGATTTGAAACAAAGAGAGACTATATGAGAGCATTATACTCTCAACTTGAGTATGAGTTGGAGAGATTTGGTGCTAAAGAAGACTCAATCGAAACAGTTTTTATAGGTGGTGGGACACCATCTACGATAACTCCTAGTGAGTATAAAAATATATTTGATAAATTGAAATCTTATCTTAAAAAAGATGCTGAAATCACAACTGAAGCTAACCCAAACTCGGCTACTAAAGAGTGGTTAATGGGTATGAGGGATTTAGGTGTTAATCGTATCAGTTTTGGAGTTCAAAGTTTTGATAATCGTAAATTAAAAGCGTTAGCTAGAGCACATAGTAGAGATGAGGCGATTTGTGCTATAAAATATGCTAAAGATGTTGGATTTGAGCATATATCTTTAGATATCATCTACAACTACCAAGGTGATACGAAAGAGTTGTTAGAGAGTGATTTGAATGAAGCCTTTTCTCTTCCTATTGACCATATATCAGCTTATGAACTTACTATTGAAGAGCATACAAAGTTTGCCTCTACTCCTTATGTGAAACAAGATGATGAAAATTTGGCATTTTTTGTAGCATCAAAGATAAAAGAGTATGGATTTGAACACTATGAGATATCAAACTTTGGAGCATATCAAAGCAGACACAATAGGGGATATTGGGAGTTGAAAAACTATATTGGGGTTGGTGCTGGAGCTGTTGGTTTTATGGATAATAAGAGATTTTATCCTCATAGTGATATAGATACCTATATAAAAAATCCAATAGATATTATGGTTGAAGAGTTAAGTAGTAGTGAGCTTCAGACAGAGAGAGTATTTCTAGGTTTTAGAAGTAGTGTTGGGGTTTTGAGTGATATTTTAGATGATGATATGCTAAGTAGAGCAGATAGCTTAGTTGATGAAAATAGACTCTATAAGGTGGGAGATAGATACTACAATCTTGATTACTTTTTAAGTGATGAGGTATCTTTATATATATTGGGATAGTATGGAAGATAAAAAAGGAGGGGATTAGATGTCACGAGAGGTTATGAAACATATCAAAGAGTTAGATAGTATGAAAAAATATCCAACAAAACTATATTTTAAAGGTAATTTAGAGCTTTTAAATAGACCTAAAGTTTCTATTGTTGGAAGTCGTAAAGCACTATCATATACCAAAGATATCATATATAAAATTGCCAAAGAGTTATCTGCTAGGGGAGTGTGTGTTGTAAGTGGTGCTGCTATGGGTGTAGATGCTATCGCTCATGCTGGGGCAAAAGCTAATAATACTATCGCTGTTGTAGCAAATGGTTTAGATATCCGTTATCCAAAAATCAATACAAGATTGATAGAGGATATTGAGGATAGTGGTTTGGTTTTGAGTATGTTTGAAGATGGATTTAGAGCTACTAAATGGAGTTTTGTTGTTCGTAATGAAGTTGTTGTTGCTCTTGGTGATATATTGATTGTTGCTCAAGCTGATATTGATAGTGGTACTATGCGTTCTGTTGAGTATGCTATCGATATGGGGAAAGAGATATGGGTTTTGCCTCACCGTATAGGAGATAGTAGTGGTACAAATATCCTATTACAAAAAGGATTAGCTAGAGCTATCTATGATATTGAAGAGTTTGCCAATATGTTTGGGGTAGAGAGTAGTGAAGATATAGTCAAAGATGAGTTTTACTACTTTATACAGAAGTCACCAACTTTTGATGAGGCTGTGGCTGAGTTTGGAGATAGAGTTTATGAGGCTGAGTTGGAGGGGATTATTACGATACACAATGGTATCGTAACTTTGGCTTAGGATTACTTTTTTGTTGTAAGTTTCTCTATAACTTTCTCTAGTGCTTTTTGAGGGATTAATCCTACTTGGATAACTTGAGCCTCCCCTTTAGTATCTAGGATAAGAGTAAAAGGGATACTTCCTTGCCACTGTGTTCTTTGTGCTATATAGTTTGTAAACATACCTGTATCTTCATCTGAAATCGCGTGATAGTTTATACCTTTTTGCTTAGCAAAACTTTGAAGTTGTTTATGGTTTAATCCTTGAACTTCGATAGCGATAATCTCTACTTTATCTTTATATTTGTTTTTTATATCGATAAGATGAGGGATAGTTTTAAGACATGGTGGACATCTGTGACCAAAAAACTCGATAAAGACAACTTTGCCCTCAGCTCCAATTACATTTAACCCATTATCTGAACCTTGGATTTTGATATGTTGATTGTTTGTATCTACTATATCAAATATTGGTTGATTAGCTTTAGCATTTAATAGAGAAAGAGTTAGAAGAAGAAGTGTAAAAAATCTTTTCATAGTGTAACCTTTTTTTGATGTATTATATAACTGTAAGTTTAATTATATACTAATATGTGTGTAAAAAATGTGAAAAATGGTTTTAAAAGGGGGTAAAAGAGTATCGATTTAAATAAAAAGGAGGAAAAATGTTTCTTTAAATCAATAGGGGAGGAGATTTAATGGTTTTAAATATCGATACCCTTTATGCTTAGAATTATAAACTATCTAGTTTAACCAAACACTAATAAGAAATAAGTACAATATTTTTAAAGGAGTTTTATAATGATAAAAAAATCTTTATTAGTCACAACACTATTTAGTTCATTTCTATTTGGTGAAGTATCATTAGATAAAAAGATTGCTCAAATGTATATGTTGGGTTTTTTCGGTACATCTGCTACACAAAACAGTAAGATATGTAAAGATATATCAAAGTATGATTTAGGTGGAGTTATCCTGTTTGATGTCAATCCGACAAATAGAAAAAAAGCGAAAAATATCTCATCAAAATCTCAAGTTAGAACTTTAACAAGAGAGCTTCAAGAGTGTAGTCCTCATCATAATCTACTTATATCAGTTGACCAAGAGGGTGGTAAAGTTCAAAGATTAAAGAGTAAGTATGGATTTTATGGTAAATTTCCAAAAGCCCAAGATGCGATAAAACTCTCAAGAGACGATATTTTAGGTATATATAAAAAAATGGCAAGAGAGTTAAAAAGTGTTGGGATAAACTATAACCTAGCTCCTGTTGTTGATTTGGATATCAATCCTAAAAATTATGTTATTCATAAACTTGGTCGTTCCTTTGGTAAAGACCCTAGAGTTGTTGCGATGTATGCTAGTGAGTTTATAGAGGCTATGAATAGTTATGGAGTGATAACATCTCTTAAACACTTCCCTGGGCATGGCTCATCTCTTGGAGATACACATAAAGGTTTTGTAGATGTTACTAACTTATGGAATAGTGTAGAGTTAGAGCCATATAAGAGGCTTAAAAAGAGAGCTGATACCGTTATGGTAGCACATGTATATAATAAAAAGTTAGATAGTAAATATCCAGCAACACTATCTAAAAAAGTTGTCAATAATCTATTGAGAAAGCAGATAGGATTTGACGGAGTTGTGATAACAGACGATTTACAAATGGGGGCAATTACAAGTAAATACTCTTTAGCTCATACGATAGAGTTGGCGATAAATGCTGGTGATGATATACTACTTTTTGGTAATCAACTAGATGCTAGAAAGATAGTTAATATAAAAGATTTGGTAGCTATAACAAAAAGATTAATAAGTGAAGGTAGAGTAAAAAGAAGTGCTATCGAAAAGTCTTATGAGAGAATACAGAGGCTAAAAGGAAAACTCTAAGAGTTTGCCTCTAGCCACCTTTGAAGAATGATTTGAGCAGCGATAGAGTCTATGCGTCCATCTCTTTTTTGCTTTATCTCTCCTTTGATTAGCTCTTTAGCCTCATAGCTACTACCTTGTTCATCTTGGTAACTGATAGTTATATCTAATTTCAGTAGAGATACAAAGTGTTTTATCCTTCGTTCCATCTCATCTTGGCTAGAACCACCTTTTGGAAGTCCCACTATTAGGTGTGTTATCTCCCACTCGTCTAAAAATGCTTTTACATCTTTTGATGCTTGTTTGCGATTTTTTCTAGGTATAGCATTTTGAGGTATGACTGTTTTAGAGTCTAGACAAATAGCTATACCAATCCGTTTTAATCCTACATCTATACTTGCTAATTTCATAAAGAGATTATATCCAAATTATCTATATATCATCTCTATATATTCTAGGAAGTGGAGCATAGTAGAAACTTCTATCAAATAGTCCTCTACCTTTTAGTCTATCTTGATATCTATAATCTCTATCATATCTATAAAACTCACCCTCAAACATATAGCCTCTTCTATCAAAATATCCATAATAAAAACCATATCTATCAACAAAATCAGCTTTTGTATATCTATAAGCATAGAACCAGCTTCTTTGAAAATGTCTATATCCTCTTTGTGCTTTTGGATAAGCTCTATGTGCGTGATAAGAGTGGTATCTATACTCTCGTGATGGAGAGATGTTTATATATCTTTTATTGTGATGATTTACACTATGTTTTAACTCTTTTGTTGTGTGGTGTTTAAACTCTTGAACAGTTTTAAAACTTCTACTCTTTGGAGCTATGGAGTTATATTTTTGTGATGGAGTAGGGTTTGCCTCTACTAAACTTATTAAAATAGCGAAAGTTATCAATAGTTTTTTCATAATAGAACCTTTATAAATTGGAATTAATGAACGATTTCTATAAAATGATATAATATATTTGTGTAAGAATTGTGTTTTATTCTAAAATGTTAATTTGTTTAATAGTTAAAAAAGAATAAAATAATTATTCTGTTATAAAGGAGTTATAAAGATGAGTAGAGTTGTATTTGTTTTGTTGGTTTGTATCAATACTATACAAGCAATAGATGTAATGGAGTATATTGGTGAGGATAAAAATCAACTAGCTGTTTATGCTATGGCACTTGTTGCTTTGTTGATTTTATTTGTATTCTCTAAACAAGTTAGAAATATCAAACGAATGTATCAAAATATGTTCCGTAAGCAACAAATCATAGAGGAGAAACAAGCAGAGGTATTAGCTCAAATGAGTGAGCAGATACAATCTATCACAAAAGATGTGATTAGTAACTGTCCTATGGACGATGAGAGTTATATCCCAAATAAGGCTGGAAATAAGAGTGAGCTTTTAGATATAACTAACGATTTGATAGACTTTTTAAGGTTAAAATCAAAAAGAGTTGAAATCACTCATGATAAATTTAACATAAACAATGTTTTAAATGAAGTATCAGGTAGATTGGGTTATCAACATTTAGGTAGTAAGATAGAGGTTGTTTTTGATATAGATAATGACATACCAAGATATCTAATAGGTGACTCTCTTCACTTTGGAGAGATTTTATATAATCTTCTTGAGTTTAGTGTAGAGAGTTTAACAGAGAGTGAACTTATACTATATATACAAAAGCGAGATAAAAATAGTACAAATGTGGTTTTAAAATTCCAGATAGTTACTCAAGGAAAGGTGTTATCCAATGATGAGATAGACTCTCTATTTATACCATACTTTGATGAAGAGAAAAAAGAGTATCAGAGATTGGGACTCTTTGTTGCTTATGAGCTTACTAAGTTGATGAATGGTAAAGTTGATGTTCATAGTAAGAAAAATCAAGGTACAGTGTTTGAGTTGGAGTTACCTTTTGAGATACATAACCCTGATGATTTTAGAAAGTATCGTCTGCCTGATAAGGTTATGATACAAAAGAGAATTTTGATTGTAGATAAAAATGAACACTCAGTAAAAGCACTACAAAAGATGTTTGGATACTTTAGAAATAATGTTGATATCATTAGTAGTGATAAGTTTGCCAAGAAAAAACCAGACTTTTCTCGTTATGATATCGTGGTGTTTGATGAAGACCAGTTTACTTATAGAGTTACAAGCTACCTAAAAACATTAAAGCTTCAAGAGCCGATAAAAGTTGTATCTCTAAACTCTCTACTAAATATAGATAAAGTAAACTACAATGATCCTGTTATTGATGAGGTGTTATTAAAACCAGTAAACCAAGAGAGGATTTTTGAGCTTATCATCTCTCTTTATGATTTAGAAGATAGTGAGTACAATACAACACACTCTAAGATAGAGACTTATAGAGAAGATATCAGTGAATTACCAAATATTACTCAAGAGAGTTTTAGAGACTTTAGAGGATATAGAGTACTGATTGTTGAAGATAATATCGTAAATCAGAGAGTTTTAGTAAGTCTATTGAAACCAGCAGGTATCGTGACAGTAGTAGCGAGTAATGGTAAAGAGGCTGTTGATTTACTTCAGAAAAATAGTGAAGAGAAATTTGATTTGATAGTTATGGATATAAATATGCCTGTGATGGACGGATTTGTTGCCACTAGAGCTATTAGGTATGACCCTAAGTTTGATAATATCCCAATCATAGCACTAACAGCACTTGTTTTAGAGAGTGAGCAGAGAAAAATGTTTGATAGTGGAATGAATGCTTACCTCTCAAAACCGTTAAATATCTCTAAGCTATACTCAGCATTGAGACTATTTTTAAAACCAAAAGAAGATGATGGCTCATTTGAAGAGAAAAAAGTGGTAGAGGGTGATAGCAATATCTTAAATGTAAAAAGAGGTATAGTAAATACAAACAATAATCAACTTCTATATGGTGAACTTCTAAATCAGTTTGTTGAGTCGTATGGTAAGAGTGATACCACATTCGAGAAGCTTGTTATGGAACACAGATATGAACAGCTTAGAATGATGAGTGTAGATGTTAGAGGTATAAGTGCTACAATCGGAGCTTATAGTATGAATAGAAAAGTAGAAGAGATTAGCAAACATATCGTATTTAAAAGATATGATGAGTTAGGAAATGCTATCATCGAATATAGAGAAGAGTTACAAGCACTTCTTCAAAATATTAGAATATATTTAGATCAGTAATTTACTCAATTATAACTCTTGCCAAATTAGGAAACGATGGCTTTAGCCTCGTCTTAGTTTGGTATGAGTATGATGATTTTAAAAAGTTTTTCAATGAGTCTATTTTTTATGATAACTTTTGTTATCATATCTAATGATTTTTGAAAACCTAGAAAAACTACCCAATGAGTTTGGGTTAGAGAAAAAAGAAAAATGTACTCACAATAGACATCGTTCAAATATGATGTTAAATCCCCTAAACTTAAAACACCTCAACCGTATAGATGATATAGATGCTGATGTTATAACTCTAAATCTTGAAGATGCTATCGCCCCATCAAGAAAAAAAGAGGCTCTAAAGAATATCGCTCTTTTCTTATCTCATCTAAAATATAGCAATAGCACTATTGTAGTTAGAGTCAATCCACTAGAGTTGGGTGGTTATGAGGAGATAGAGTATCTAAACCCATTTGGATTTGATGCTATAAGAGTAGCAAAGATAAAAGATACAACAGAGATAGCACAAGCTTTAAGTATCTTAGATGTAGAGAAAGAGTTACATATCTCTTTAGAGACAAAAGAGGCATTTAATCAACTCTCAAATCTTCGTATAGATGAGAGATTTACTACGGTAAATCTAGGGATACTTGACCTTTTGACATCTTTAGGTTTGCCTCAATCGATAGTAAAATTGAACAACCCAACCATAGATTATATACTATCAAAATTTTTAGTTGATGCTAAAATAGCAGGACTTACTCCTGTTAGTTTTATGTTTCAAGAGTATAACGATACTAAGAGCTTTAGAGAGTGGGCATATAGAGAAAAAGAGATGGGATTTACAGCTAAAGCCTGTATGGGACCAAAGCAAGTAGCCATAGCCAATGAGATTTTTGCTATTGATGAGTTTGAGTATAAAAGAGCATTACATATCAAAAATGAGTTTGAAAAAAATAGTGCCAAAGGTATCAATGGCTTTATGGATAGTAGGTATGATATATTTATAGATGAACCTATATATAGAGATGCTCTATTGGTATTGGGAGAGAGTTTATGAGAGTTTTAGTAAAGTTGTTTTTAGTTAGCTTTTTGATGGTTTTCCTATATGCGAATGATGATAGAGAGCCTATTGGGTATGATTATCTAAAAAAGCCTGAAGTAGAGAGATTTATATCTATGATGAGTAGAAATTATGGCTTTGATAGAGAGTATCTAAAAAGAGTATTTAAAAAGGCTCGATTAGATAGAGATACTCTAGCTCGATATAGTGGTAGATTTAAGAGAAACTCAACTATCGGCTCTTGGGAGAGATTTAAACTTCATGTTGTCAATGAAGCTACATACAAAGAGGCTAGAGAGTTTAAAGATGAGTATTATCATAGTTTAAAAAAGGCATCACGAAAATATAGAGTTGATATGGACTATATCGTGGGATTTTTAGGTGTTGAGAGCCATTTTGGTAAATATACAGGAGATTACAATATCTTAGATGCTCTCTCTACTTTGGCATTTCATAAAAACAGAATGAAAAAGTTTTTTAAACGAGAGTTGAAAGAGCTATTTCTATTTGCTAGAGAGAGAAGATATGATATAACTAAACTCCAAGGCTCTTTTGCTGGTGCGATGGGGTGTGTTCAACAAGTTCCATCAGTAGCTAGAAGATTTAACTATGATTTTGATGGTGATGGTGCTAGTGTGTGGGATATGGACGACTGTATAGGCTCTATCGCTAAGTTTATGAATGCTCACCACTGGAGTAGTGCTATCCCAACAGCTGTAAAAGCCTCTATACCAACAAAAAGATTACATCTTAAAAGCTCATATAAAAAAAGCTACTCAATATCATATCTGAGAAAAAAAGGTATCAAGCCACTAGAGAGATATCCTCTATCTTCTGCCTACCTCTTAAAAGTAAATGAAGGTAGTTTTGATAGAGTGTGGCTTGGTAGTCGTAACTTTAGAGTTTTGACTAGATATAATGCTTCTACAAATTACGGCTTAGCGATACACCTAATCGCACAATCACTAAAATAAAGGTTAAATGATGTTAGCAAAATTTATAATACTACTTTTACTTACCATATCATTAAATGCGATAGATAACTCTATGCTTGTAGGAAGATGGCACTCTATCAACAAATCTACAAATCAACATAGTATCACAACAGAAGATGAAGTGTTAGAACTCAGAGCAAACGGAACTTTTCTAATAACCATCTTAGTCTCAGTAGAGGCAGATAATGCCTATATAAAAAATCTAAAAATAACTGCTGGTGGTAACTACAAAATAGAGCAAAATCTACTCATAAGTGTAGTAGAGATGATAAATATACCATCAGTAGAGAGTGTTAAAAATATATCACAAAC
>Ga0256828_1000714_pt1 | contig 21775 bp, 14 predicted proteins | sample CV88metaG_FD_185993 | JGI IMG/M metagenome (GOLD analysis project Ga0256828, IMG submission 185993) | Hydrothermal vent microbial communities from East Pacific Rise, Pacific Ocean - CV88 | ecosystem: Environmental > Aquatic > Marine > Hydrothermal vents | place: Pacific Ocean: East Pacific Rise...
TGTACCTGCAAAGCAGATTGGCTGGGTAGGCATCAGTGGTAATACTTTAGTGTTTAAAGATAACAAAGCAGAAGATGAATTTGCTACATATGAACTAGTAGATGAAGATTTAAAGGTAACAAAAAAATAATGAAAATAGATTTCGCAAATTTACAATACCAGTACCAACTCTATAAAACAGAGATAGATACAGCAATGCAAGATGTTCTTGATAGATCAAACTACATCATGGGTGATGCAGTACGAGAGCTTGAAGAGTCTCTTCAAGAGTTTACAGGTGCTAAACATGCCATAACTTGCGGTAGTGGTACAGATGCACTTCTACTTGCTATGATGGCATTAGATATTAAACCGGGTGATGAGATAATAACTACGCCTTTTACTTTTATAGCTACAGCAGAGACCATAGCATTTTTAGGTGCTAAACCGGTATTTTTAGATATAGATGAAAAAACCTACAATATCGATCCATCTAAAATAGAAGAAAAGATCACAAACAAAACAAAAGCGATCATGCCTGTAAGCCTCTATGGACAACCTGCTGATATGGATGCTATCCAGACAATAGCAGATAAACATAACTTAAAAGTCATCATAGATGGAGCGCAGAGCTTTGGAGCTACTTACAAAGGCAGAAGTGACAGTAATTTAGGTGATATATCAACAACAAGTTTTTTTCCTGCCAAACCACTTGGATGCTTTGGTGATGGTGGAGCAGTATTTACCAATGATGATGAACTCGCAGCTAAGATGAAAAGCTTAAGAGTACATGGTCAATCCAAACGCTACCACCATAAGTATATCGGGATGGGTGCAAGAATGGATACACTTCAATGTGCAGTAGTAAATGTAAAACTCAAACACTATAAACAAGATCTCTCCCTTAGACAGGAAGTAGCACAAAAATATACAGATGTTCTACAAGATAAAAACCTCATACTTCCATTTGTAGAGGCTGATGCAACATCAGCCTGGGCACAATACTCTGTAAGAGTAAAAAACAGAGATGAAGTGCAGGCAAAACTTAAAGAGGCAGGAATACCGACAGCAGTACACTACCCAATGCCGTTGCATCTTCAAGAGGCATTTGATTACTTAGGCTACAAACAAGGCGACTTTCCAATATCTGAGAGAGTAAGCCAAGAGATTATGAGTCTTCCTATGAATCCTTATGTTAGGGATGATGAAATAATGTATATAACCAAGGTGATATAATTGTTAAAAAAATTCAAACCAAAATCAGAATTTACTAGAAATGTTTTGACATTAATGACAGGTTCGACTATTGCACAAGCTATTCCTATTGCTATTAGTCCTATTCTAACTAGAATTTATACCCCTGCAGATTACGGACTTGTTGCATTATTTATGAGTATAGCAACTATAGGATCTATTGCAGCAACTGGTAGATATGAAATGGCTATTATGCTTCCAAAAAAAGATACAGATGCTATTAATGTTCTTCTTTTATCTATGAGTATAGCTTTTTTGATGAGTTTCCTATCCTTAATTATTATATTTTTATTTAATCAAGAAATTACAACTTTTCTTGGAAATCAAGATGTTTCGAGTTGGTTATACTTAGTACCAATATCAGTTATATTAACAGGCATATATCAAAGTTTAAGATATTGGAGTAATCGTAGAAAATATTTTACAAATTTAGCTAAAAACAGTGTGATACAAACAGGAACAGGATCTAGCTTAAATTTACTTTTTGGTTTTTTTAGATTTGGTGGAGGAGGATTAATATCTGCAGGGCTTATGAGCCAAACTGTTGGAATTATTTTTCTTGGAAAAATGGCTTGGAAAAAAGACAAAATACTTTTATTCAAGAAAGATAAAATCAAAATGCTTGCTTTGATGAAAAAATATAAAAAATTACCTTTTTTCAATTTACCTAATGCACTAATTGATACATTTAAAATGTCTGGAATAACTATTCTAATAGCTAAATTTTTTACAACGTCAATTCTTGGACAGTATTCTCTCGCGTGGAAAATGGTTGTAACACCTGCATCTCTTGTAGGAAATTCTTTATCTCAAGTGTTTTTTCAAAAATTAGCAAGTGCAAATAAATCAGATTTAAATAGATTAATAGTTAAATTTATTATAAAAGCATCATTAATCGCATTACCAATGTATTTAATAGTATATTTATTTGCTCCAGAGATTTTTATATTTGTATTTGGTGAGAAATGGGAACTTGCAGGTAAAATAGCATCAGTTTTATCACCTTGGTTATTTTTAAATTTTATTTCATCTCCTTTATCCTCAGTATATATTATAATCAATAGACAAGAGATTATGTTAGTAATATCTATATTTTATATGATTGTTCCATTGAGTATTTTATATGTTTTTCAAGATTATGACTTTATTAAAACAATTCAAGTTATGTCATTAGGTATGAGTTTTGTTCTTATATTGCTCATTATATATATTATTTATTTAACATCAAAGTTACGAAAAGGATAAATATGCCAGGGATAATGGGAATTATAAATAAGAAAATGATCAAACAAACTTCAAAAGTTAGCAGTAGTTTAATAACTGAAGTTATAGAGTACAAAAATATATTTTTACAAAGAGATACTTTACCTAAATTTTTAAATGATAAAGTGTTTTTTGAAACAGAAAAGAAAATATTTATATTAGAAGGTGTAATTTTTAATATTAATGAATTAATTATTGAATATAAGCAAAAAAATTGGAAAGCAACTCTTATTGCTATGTCAAATAAGAATGAAGATTCTTTTTTTAATGAATTCCGTGGAAGTTTTAGTGGATTTTATTATGATAAAATTACTAAAAAATCTATTATATTTACTGATCATATAGGTGATAAACCAATATACTATTATGTAAGAAAAGGTGAGTTGATTTTTTCTTCTGAAATTAATACAATTATTAGGTTATTAATCAACAATCATATTGAATATAATTTGGATGAGAAAGGAGTATATTCTTTATTGACACATGGCTATATGATTGAAGACTTGACTCCTTTTAAGGAAATAAAGAGACTAAAAGCAGGCTGTTCCATTACATTGAAAGCAGATAAACAATATACTATTAATAGATATCATTTATTAAATAATGAACCAAATGATAGTCTTTCAGATGAAGAAATTATTAATACAATAGATATGTTGTTTAAAAAAGCTATGCTAAGACAAGTTAATAAAAATAAAGAATATGGCTATTCTGATATAGCACCTTTGAGTGCTGGATTAGATTCAAGAATGACAGCTTGGGTATTGTCTCAACAGACTAAACAAGTTTTAAACATAACTTATTCCCAATCGAATTATTTAGATGAAATAATACCTAAGAAAATTTCTGCTGAACTAAAAACTCATTTATTATTTAAAACCTTAGATAATGGTTTATCCTTAAAGTATTTAGATGAAATGGTTAAAAAGAATGCTAGTGTTGTATTATATGGTGGTCCAGCACAAGTTTGGGATACTTTTCATTTATTAGATCAAAGTAATATTGGAGTTATACATACAGGAATGTTGGGGGATGTTGTAGTTGGAACATTTTATAAAAGTTTAGAAAGAAACAAAAAATATAGTATAGAAGATGGTGTATATTCAAAATTTTTAATTAATGAATTTAAAGATGTTTTGAAAGACTATAAAATTGAAAATTATAAAAATCAAGAAATTTTTAATTTTTACAATCGTGGATTTAATGGTGCTAATATGGGTGCACCTTTAGTCTTTCAAGAATTTACAGAGTCGTATTCTCCATTCTATGATATTGATTTTTTAGAATTTTGCTTAACAATTCCTATGGAAAAAAGATGGAGACATTATATCTATGACAAATGGGTTATTGATAAATATCCTGAAGCTGCTAAATATACACACAATGGAAGGAAGATTACTTATGATAAAGGAAACAATTTTAAAGTATTGGGTAAAGATATTTCTCTAGACAATTTTGGGAATCGGTTAAAAAGTTTTTTATTGAAAAAATTAGGTATAAGTAAAAATAGCATGGAAACTATTCATCATATGAATCCATTTGATTATTGGTATAATACAAATGATGATTTAAAAATTTATATGGATAATTATTTTAATGATACTATCATAAAAATTAATATGAATGATTTAGAACTAAACCTTAAAAATATGTACTTTAATGGAACAACAATAGATAAAACACAAGTTTTAACATTTTTATCTTTATATGAAAATTATTTTGATTCACCGGAATGGTTATATGAAAAAATATAATAATATTATTCTTATAACGGAAATGTTTCCTTATTCATCATCAGAGCAGTTTCTTGAAACAGAAGTTAAATATTATGAAAATTATAATTTGACAATTCTTCCACAGTATGGTTTTAGGGAAAAAAGAATATTAAATTCTGATATACATATAGATAATTATTTAGTTAATTTACCAACATTTATAGGAATAAGTAAAGTTTATTATATTTTGAAAGGATTATTTAGTACATTTTTTTTTAAAGAATGTAGTAAAGAAAATATATGTTCTATTAGTAAGTTAAAAATATTTTTAGGTAGTATGTTACGATATAGTTATTATTATAAAATTTTTGATACTTACTTTTCTACTAAGACTAACTTAGATAAAACAATTCTTTATACATATTGGAATACTGAAGTAACTTATGCATTACAGTCCCTTAAAATAAAATATAAATATAAATTAATTAGTAGAATTCATGGATATGATATTTATAAACATCGAAGACAAAATAATTATATGCCATTAAAAAAACAATTTACAAATAATATTGATAGAATATATACTATTACTGAAAGTGCTAATAAATATTTGCATGATACATATAAATTTGATTATGATATACTTGAGTTAAGTAGATTAGGTGTAGAAGATTACAATATTGTTTCTCAACCTAATAAAGAAGGTATAGTACATATTGTTTCTTGTTCATATTTAGTAGAAGTAAAGCAAGTTGATAAAATTATACAAGTATTAGCTATATTAGCTCAAAAAAATATAGATTTTAATTATATTTGGACTCATATTGGTGATGGTCCATTATCAAAAGAATTACATGTCTTAGCTGATAATTTATTAAAGCCATATGTAAATTTAAAATATAACTTTCTTGGCCATTTGCATAATTCAGAAGTGTATGATTTTTATAAAAATAATAACGTTGATGTATTTATTAATGTAAGTCTCTCGGAAGGTGTTCCTGTTTCAATTATGGAAGCTATGAGCTGTCATATCCCCATTATAGCACCTGATATTGGAGGAATTAGAGATATGATTGATAATAATATGAATGGAATTTTATTATGTGAGAAACCTTCTATAGTAGAAATTGTAGATGCACTTACTAAAACAAATTTATTTAAAAAAGAAAAAGTAAGAAATTATTCTTATAAAATTTTTCTTAATAAATATAATGCCAAGAAAAATTATTTAAACTTTCTAGATAGTATGAGTCACTTATGAGGATTGAAAAAATGCAAAAGCGTAATTTATTTACAATTTCATATTTTTTAGAGAAATTTTTTTTATTTATTTGTCTTTTGTATGGTTTTATACCATTTGAAGCTGTTGCTATTTTACGAACAGATAGGTTACATTTACTTTTTTTAATTGCTATTTTAATATATGTATTATTTATAACTTCATTTAGGATTAATAAGTATGGAGGGTTATTTATAATTATTTCTATTTCTCTTGCTCTTATGAATGCTTTTATTAGTTTAGGTCATGATATCGTGTTGTTTGCAGAATCAATATTATTTGCTGCTATTGTTGTTCCTGCTTTATATTCAAATGAAAGATTTAGAGAACAGTTCATTTGTGCTTTAAGGTGGTTGATTATTTTATCAATAACAATGTTTATATTACAATTTATTGTTTATCATTTGTCTGGTAGTATATTAAGATTACATGAAATGGTTTTTCCTTTTAGTCAAGCAAGAATTGCAGAAGAAAGTTCTTTTGGTAATCTTGTACGAATGGGAGGTATATATATAGAACCTGGAACTTATTCTAATTATATGTATATTTATATATTAATATATAGTATTTTAACTAAAAAGCTAAGTGGCTTTTTATCATTTGCTACTGCTATTACAACTATTTTAACTTTTTCTGTATGGGGAATGATATTTGCAAGTTATTTTTTATTTATTATAATTTTAGATAAATTAAAACAAAAATCTTTTATAGTAAAAACTGTTGTATTATTTATTTTTCTGAGTGGTGGGGTATACATTTCAAATAAGGTTCTTAATGACCCTGCTGTTGAATATGCTGTTCATAAACTAGATTCTAATAGGGGGTCTACAGGCTATAAAAAGCAAGCTTATAAAAAATATGAATTGTCTTATGAAAATTTTTTATTTATAGGTGAAGGTTTTATCCCTGAATTTAAGAAAGGTATTCCATCTCTTCAAGATTCAGGTGTTTTGTTAAATATTTCTATAGTTTTTGGAATATTTTTTACTGCAATTTTTATGTTAATATTTTTATTAGCATTATCTAGGTTACATAATTATTTATTAGCTTTTGCAACAATACCAATATTTATAGATAAAATATATTATTGGGATGTTGCATTTGTTCTATTGTATTTTCTTGTTATTTATGATGGATTAATAAAAAATAAAAAAGGAAATATATGAAAATTCTTTATTTAGTTGATGTTGATCTTGATCAAATATCTGGTGTTGCTAGTAAGGTTTTAATGCAAGCAAAAGAATGGACAAAAGAGAATCATGAAGTATATTTATTATCAATTGTTTCTTTGTCTTTTTTTAATTTAGATGGAAAAAGAATTAGTATGTCTAAAATACAACGAAAAACAAAGGGCAAACTAAGTTTTATTATTAATGCATATAAAAGTTCAATTTTACTGAAATTTTTGATTAGTGATTTAGAATTTGATATAGTGTATATGCGATATAAAATATATGATCCATTTTTTAAATATGCGGTGAAGAATAAACCAGTTATTGCAGAAATGAATACAGTATATGAAACAGAAACTAGAATTAGGTCATTGGCTTCTTACATTTATTATAGAATATTTAAAAGTTTATCTTTCCGTACTATTGAAGGATTTATATGTGTAAGTAATGAAATTAATTTGTTAACATTGAATTCTAGTTATAAATCAATAGTTTTGGCAAATGGAATTAATACAAGCTTATTTTCTATAAAAAAGAAGCTAAAAAATACTACACCTAAATTATTATTTATGGGAAGTCCTAATCAAGCATGGCATGGTATTGATAAAATATTAATATTAGCTTCTAAATTAATTAATTGTGAGTTTCATATAGTTGGTCCAAATAAACAAGAATTACAAAGTTATGGAGAAATACCAGATAATATAATTATTCATGGATATTGTGATTCAACTTATTTAGACAAATTGATACCACAATGCGATATAGGAATATCAACACTTGCTTTACATAGAAAAAACATGCATGAAGCTTCTCCTTTAAAAAGTAGAGAGTATTTGGCATATGGCTTACCAATTATTTATGCTTATAATGATACAGATATTGAAAATAATGTTCCATTTGCATTAAAAATAAAAAATAGTGAAAATAATATTCAGGATGATTTTGAAAGAATTCAAAAGTTTATTTATGAAGTATTTAATAATGAAAATATTCGAAAAATGAGTCGACAATTTGCAGAATCAACATTAGATTTACAAAAGAAAGAGTTTTTGAGATTACAGTTTATGAAAGAAATTATATTAAAGAATAAAACAATATGAGAATTATTAAATTTAATAGAATAGTTGATACTAAATCTGAAGTTATTAAAAATATAATAAAGGGATTGATAGAATGCATATAGTATATATTTTATCTGAGGATATCTCAAAAGTATCTGGTGTAGTAAAAAAAATAGAAACACAAACAAAATATTGGACTTCTGCTGGACATAAAGTTGATATAGTATCATTAAAATCTGATACTTTAACATCAATTATTAAAAATGGAGTTATTCTGTCAGAATATATTAAAGAAAAAAATTTAAAAAAAAAGATTCAAAGACGATTAACAATATCGAAAAAATTAGATAGATATTTATTTTCTAAAAAACCAGATGTTATTTATTTAAGATATATGATTGGTATGCCTGATATTGTCAAAGTTCTTAAAAAATATGCTCCTTTTTTTGTTGAAATAAATTCAAATGATGTTGAGGAATCTAAAATTTATAAGAAGAGTCTTTATCTTTTAAATATCTTAACAAGAAATTATTTATTAAAAAATGCTTCTGCTTTGATTTCTGTATCTAATGAGCTTATGAATAATAAAATTTTTTCTAAATTTCATAAAAAATTTATTGTAATCGGTAATGGGTATGATTTTGGTACTATAAGGAAAAAAAAATTATTTTTTAATAATAAGCCTAAACTTATATTTATTGGTTCTCCATATCAAATTTGGCATGGTGTTGATAAAATTTTGATATTAGCATCAAAATTAAAAGATTATGAATTTAATATTGTAGGTATTAGTCATTTAGAATTACAAAGTTATGGAGAAGTGCCAGATAATATTATTCTTCATGGATATTGTGATTCGGTCTATTTAGATAAATTGATACCACAATGTGATATCGGGATATCTACACTTGCCCTACATAGGAAAAACATGTGTGAAGCTTCTCCTTTAAAAAGTAGAGAATACTTAGCATATGGATTACCTATTATACTTGGATATAAGGATACTGATTTGCAAGAGAATTTGAAATTTGTTTTAAATATTGGAAACTATGAGAATAATGTTTTTGATAATATTAAGAATATTGAAATTTTTATAAGGTCTTGTATTCATATGAGTCCTGCAGAGATTATTGATAATAGTAAAAAATATTTAGATTATGAAGAGAAAGAAAAATTAAGACTAAATTTTTTGGAGCAGATGCTTTTAACTATCTCTATAAAAAATAATTTTCAACAACATAAAAAAAAGGAATTATTATGAAAATTTTACAAATTATTGCAAGTTTAAGTGATGGTGGTGCAGAAAAATTTGTTATAGACTTATCTAATGAGTTGTCAAAAAAACATGATGTAGTGATTTGCACATTATTTGATATAGATAACGATATGTTTTTAGCAAAAACTTTAAGTAGTCGAGTCAAAGTTATATCATTAAGTAAAAAGAAAGGACTTGATTTAAAAATTTTTTATAAAATTTATAAGTTAATAGAGCAGATTAAACCTGATGTTGTTAATACGCATGTGCGAGCATTATTTTATACAACTTTTCCAATACTATTCTTTAAATCAAAATTTGTACATACTGTGCATAATATGGCAGATAAAGAGACAAGTTATATCTATCGGTTGATATATAAAATATTTTTTAATTATTTTAAAGTTACGCCTATTGCTATTTCTAAAAAAGTTTTAGAAAGTATTCAACTTGAATATTCTAATTCATTTAAAATATTAATTGAGAATGGAGTAAAACAACTTCACCCCACATCTCAAGTCGATAAAGTAAAACAAGAAATAGAAAAATATAAAGTAACAGAGAACACAAAAGTATTATTAACTATTGGTAGAATAGGATCTCAAAAAAATTATGTTTTATTAGTTAAAACTGTTAACCAATTAATTCAAGATAATTTTGACATTGTTTTATTAATTATAGGTAGAGATTATGGTGATTTGGAAATGTTAAAATCTATTGCTTCTAAACATATATATTTTTTAGGACAAAAAATAAATGTTGTGGATTATATTAACAATGCAGATGCTTTTTGTTTATCATCATTATATGAAGGTTTACCTATCGTTCTGTTGGAGTCATTATCCATGGGATGTATACCTATTTGTACTCCAGCAGGTGGAATTGTAGATGTTATAGATAAAGATATTGGTTTTATGTGTGATGGATTTTCAGAATCAAGTTATTATAAAATTATGAGAGAATTTTTAGAAACTGATATTTCTAACTTAAATAAAATGAAACATAATTGTCAGAAGTTATTTAATATTAATTATAATATTGAGAAAACTGCCGAAAAATATTTATATCTGTACAATACGTTATAATATAGGAGTCAGAAATGTTAAAAATTTCTAAATGGTATAATTATTTTCAATCACCGGCTGTTCTTATGATAGATGATTTAAGTGATGCTTGTATTGATGTTTATCCCGAAAAATATAAAAATGATTGGGGCTATTTTTGTGATACAAAAGGATCATCATTTGATTATTTATCAAAAAAATTGCTTGATAAGTTTCCTGAAATTAAGATAACTTTTTTTACACCATATTTAAAACATAATGTAATAAATGAAAATAGTGAATTTAGGTATAAAAAATTTGCTGTTGGAGAAAGAGTAGAATTTATATATTTTTTAAAAAAATTAAAAGAATTAGGTCATGAAATAGCACATCATGGTTCAGATCATGGTAAATATATAAATGATAAAATTCCTTCTACTGTGAATAATTGGATGCATGAATGGGCCTTGTTTGATAATATCGAAGAAGGTATTAAAAAAACTTTAGATGGGATAAAAATTTTTCAAGATAAGTGTGAAATTATAATTGTAGGTGGTAAATATTGTGGATATATACAAAAGGAAAATTCTCAAGATATTATAGATAAGTGTAATTTTTTATATTGGTGTGACAAGCCAAGTTATACTATTAAAGAATATGACGAAAATATTTTTGGTGAAAATAATGTAATTTCATTTCCAACTAATTATCCAGGAAATGCATTTGTAAGATTGTCATACATGTCAGGAGATATAAAACGTGATAAGAAGAAAAAAATACTAAAATATTTTCAGTCTATTTATAATATATATGCTTACTTTAAACTATTTCAACTATACAAAAATCAAAATATAATAAGTATACAAGAACATTATTCTCCATCAACAACTGCTGGTACTGTTCAGTCTGCAAATATAGTAACTGATATAAAAAGTTTAGAAAAAATTTTTGATTTTTTGAGTGGACTATCTATATGGTATGCTACTTGTGCAGATATTGCTAAGTATATATATGTAAGGGAAAATAGTGAAGTAGTTATAGAAAATAATCATGTAACTATTAAATTCAATAATTATAAAAATATAGATAAAACTATAATTTCATTAGTAAGTAATAAAAGTATTATATTAAGAGATGCAAAAAATATCTATTATTCAACTATTAATAATAAAAAACATGTAATTAATTTAGAAATACATAATGGAATCAACCATTATGAATTCTAAAAATATTTAATTATGTAAAACAGTTTGTATATCCATTGTAAGAGGTTGAACAGTAAATTTATCGATAGTGATATTCTTATCTTTTAAATGGGAAGTGATATCTATAGTGGTTATTTTATTTGGATCAGTTATATTTCCTGTCTTAGCTTTATAAAATGTATTATGATTGAATTTAACTGTTCCTGGGTACTTAAAATAAGAAGCTTTATTATCTAATTGATAAAAAATATTATCTACTATAGACAATTTTCTATTTTGACCAAATAATCCCCATATATCACTTCCTGGTATATTTGTCTTTTTCATATTTTCTAAAATATTTTTGCTAATTAAGACATTATTTGTATCATCAAACCTTAATGATATAGTGTGAATGTCTTTTAAAATGTTATTTGTAATATTAGCATCAGATAATGAATATTGTCCATCAATTGCAACACTCGCAACAATACCCCAGTCTGAATCTAAAATAAAGTTAGAATTAATATTTAAATTGTGTACTCCAAAGTGAATTACAATTGCTACACCTGCATCATCTAATTCACTATTAGTTGTATCTGATTTTCTATATCCAAAGAAAGTATTATTACTAATAATAATTGGATTATTAAAATCAGAAGAACCTGATTTTAAGTCTATCGCATTTTCTGCATAAGCGCATAATCCATTAATATCATGATGACCATTACAATCTGTATAAATTTCATTATTAATAAATATTTGATTTCCTGCTATTATGGTTCCTTCATAATTAAGATTTCTACTACTTTCAGGATATCTAATTGCTTGCACACCATCACCAAAATTTTTAATTTCATTATTTATTATTTTGGTATTAGTGATTGATATATTAGACTGCTTATTATTGAAAAGTCCTATGGCAGCTCGATCTGTAATAATGGTTATATCTCTTTGAATACGGCAATTTTGAATTGTATTGTTATCTGATCCTGGATAGAGATAAATCCCATTTCCTACATTATCCATAAAGTATCTATTGATGATATTATAATCTGAGTTTTTAATTTGGATTGGGTTTAACGTGCTTGGACTCTCCCAATATGCCATTCTATCAATCACCCAATAATTAGTATCTTCTAAAACAAATCCTACTTTAGCAAGTTCTGATTTATTTAATTTTCCTGTATGTATGTTATTGCCATTATCTAAAACTATGTATCGTTTTTTATCTTTTGTACCAGAAGTTGTGAGTTTTATATTTCCAAGGCTAGAGTAATCACCAGGTTTTACACAGAAGATAGTTTTATCTATATCATTTATATGACTCCAGTCAGCATTTGAACTAATGATTTGTACTTCTGGGTTTGTAGTATCGCATTGTGTAAGTGTAATTTTTTCTAAATATGGACTGACATATTCCATAGTAGTTGTAGTGTTTGCATCTAATGATGTAGAAGTAGAGGAATTTTTTGAACTTGAATTAGTCCCAATTTTAGTAATATTCTGAGTTTTTGATTCACTTAAAGTATAAAAATTTCCTTCCTGAGTAGCATCCAAGTTCACATTTTTAAAGTTTGGGATAGAAACAGTAATATCACTCAAATTCTCTTCAGGAGACTGCAGATAAACAAGCCACTCTCTATTGGGTGTTACACCTTTTTCAAGTGCAAAAGCCCACACAGGTCTAGATGCATCTGTTTTGAGTAAAAACTCTCTCGGAACACTTTGGTAGTTTGTAGGTATATTCTGTGTATAGTTACTGTTACCTGTACTTACAAGTTTACCATTCTTCCAAAAGTCTGCTAACACATCACTGTTATGTATAAGTTCTACAGAATCTACTACTTCTTGAAAAAGTGGATTCATCTCAGCTTTTGTAATTTTATTTGGTGTTTGTCGTATGATACTAGGGCGTAAAAACCAAAGAGCAAATTGTGTAAAGCCTCTGTATCTTTGTGGATTGTCTATCTTTTGATTTGCATCTATACTTAATTGATAAGTGAAGTTTGGATTGAGTTCTTTTGCTTCTTCTAGCATAAATGGAAGATTATTTAAAAGTCTGTGTGGTGCGTCTATAGTATCTGTTTTATCACCCTCTAAATTGAAGTTGATGGTCAATCCATCTGCTGTGAGAGGCCATATATTTGCATACTGGTTAGTTGTTGTGGCACTGTTTATCCAGTCAGATGTGGCACCCATATTTACTGCGAGTTGGTTTCTTGTGACAAACTTGACATTTTGTTTCCATGCTTTTTTTGTAAAACCTTGTTTAAAACCTTCATGAAGTTGGCGGTACTTCTCAAGCCACTTAGCATTGACTAAAGTTCTTTTAAATTCATTGGAAGTATTTGTAGGGTATTGCTCTATATATCTTGCAGATGTAGCAAGTTTACTCCAAGATAATTTTTTTGAAGCATCTTCATCAATAAATATTACAAGAGGAGGATTAGGGTACCACTCTTGGAATTGTGTCATAAGGGTGGTCGTACTCCATTGTCCTCCTACTTCTTTCCAGAGACTGTCTGGACCAAATGGACTGAGTTCTGGCAGTACTGTTCCATTAACAGTAATAACATTAGGGTTTTGAGTTTTGCCCATACTGAAGTATACATCATCTTTTGTAAGAGCAGATTCTAGAGAAGGTAATATGAAAACTAAAGGCAGTCCAAGTTCAGCAGCTTTTTTTATACTGGTTTCATAATAGCTAAGTCCTATGTTGTCATTGTAGTATGGATCAAGTTTCCAAGTTGGTACTAAATGCTCACCATAAGTAAACCTATTGATCAGGTATAAGGGGTCTAGTCCATAACTATATTCGGGAATGCCTACATTCCAGTTAGCTACAAGTGGTAATGTTCTCTTAGGACTATTTTTAAACGCAGCAAGCATAGTAGATGTAACTTCTGAAGCTATTGTTTGTATGTCATATGTTCCTGCAGCTGTTTGGTACTCATCTATATTTTTTTTGTTAAATTTGTTTAGCAGTGTAGAGTTTGTGTAGTTTAGTGGAGTTATTTCTCCTGAAAATATTGTTGCCTGCTGTGAAATTTGTGAAGATCGGTAATATTTTGTAATAAACAGCGTTGTAAGTGCCAATAAAATAATGCCGATAGTATATTTATTGATAAAATTTTTCATTGTAAAATTCCTTATTTTTTATTGTACCATATAGAAAATTAAAATTATAGTTAATTGTAAAATTATGAGTATACTTTATATGAAATAATGTTATCATTTGTAAAATTATTGAGGATATATAGTGCAAAAGAAATATTTATTTTTAGGTCCAAAAAAAAATCTAAATAATTCAAAATTAATAGGTGGAGTTATAGTTTTATTTGAGAATTTACTAGAGTATTCTAATGAAAATAATATTAAATATGATGTAATAGACACTAATAAAGCCAACTATAAAAATAAATTTTATGCTTATCTACAGATAGTATATTTATTATTTGTTAAGGCACCAAGAGCAACACATATATGTTTGCATGGTACAGCTAATGATTACTTGCTCATTGCACCATTTGCATTATTAGTTTCAAAATTTTTGAGTAAACATTTGAGTTTAAGAAAGTTCGCTGGTAATTTTATAGAGATATATGAAAATTATTCTCTTATTCAACAAATGATTATTAAAATAATTTTAAAACATTCATCATGTAACTTTTTTGAAACAAAATATTTGGTAAAATATTTTAAAAAGTTTAATGCGAATACTTTTTGGTTTCCAAATGTGAGAAAAAAATCATTTTATTACACAGATTATAATTTTAGAAAAAAATTTGTTTATGTGGGATTAATTAGTGAAGAAAAAGGAATTGATACTTTATGCGAAACTTCCAAATTATTATCAGATGATTATATAATAGATCTATATGGAATGTTAACAGATAAATATACAGAAAATTATTTTAATGATTATAATGTACATTATAAAGGTAGTCTGAATAGTGAAGATGTTACGAGAATTTTGTCACAATATGATGTACTAATACTCCCTTCTTTACGAGAAGGATACCCAGGTATTATTATTGAAGCACTTTCTGTTGGGTTACCTATTATCGCAACAAAGTTAGAAGGAATTTTAGAAATGTTAAATTATGATGCATCTTTACTTATTGAACCTATGAATGTAAATCAATTACAAAAGGCAATTGAAGGAATTGATGCAGAAAATTATAGTGAGAAAGTTTCTATTTCTTTAAAATTGTTTAAACAGTTTGATACAGAAATGCAAACAGCATTATATTTTAAGAGAATTGGACAAGAATGAAAAAAGTAGTTTTAATCACATCTGTGGATTATGAAGTTTTTGGTGATGGAAGTGGTGATGTGTCAAGAGAGCAAATTGAAAGGACATCTATATTAAAAAAAATAGCTGATAGATGTGGTGTGAAATTGACAATTATGTTTGAATATGCTCAATTCTTGGCATATAATAAATTTTCATATCAAAATAAGAAACTTGCAGAAGATAATGAAAAAATAAAAAATCAATTAATATCTTTAATAAGAGATGGACATGATGTGCAATTACATTATCATGCGCAGTGGGAAGGTGCCACATATGATAAAGTAAATGATAAATTTGAGCTAAATATTAATCATGTTGATATTAGTTCTTTGCCTTATAATATTATTGTTAAGCGTTTAAAAGAAGGAAAATTGTTTTTAGAAAATCTTTTAATACCGTATAGTCCAAAATATCAATGTATAGGGTTTCGAGCTGGATCATGGGCGGTTAAAGACCAAGAAAAATTGCTACGTGCATTAAAAGAAGCTGAATTTCAATCTGATACTTCTGTAGTACCAAATACTAAATTTGAATCAGAACAAGTTAAGTTTGAATATCAAAATTGTCCACATCAATATCACTATTGGTTTGTTGATAAAACTTTGGAAGAAAACAGTAGATCTAGAAATTTTTTAGAGGTTCCAATATATACAAAAAAAACTCCTTTTGCATTTTTAAAATATTTTAATAGTAAGTATTTTATATCACGAAAGATTGTTAGTCGTCTTTATAAAACAAAGATATCAGAACAAAATTTTTCTTTTTTACAAAAAATACAAAAAATCATTAGTCGTAATTATTATATGGCTGACTTGAATACAATGAGTTATAAAACTTTAATTAAAATGTTTGAAGATGTGATGAAGGATAATCAGTTCTCTTCAGAAAAAATTATACCATTGATGTTGATTTCTCATTCAAAAACATCATATGCAATAGATGATATAAGTTTATTTTTTGATTATTTGAAAAAGACTTATCCTGATCAAGTTGAGTTTTGGACGTATCAAAAAACAATTTTATATTTGATAAAAAACAATTTAGAAAAATATGAAAATATATCTGTTAGATTAATAAAAACTGAATTATTAGTTGACTTTACTTTACCTATTTTAGGAAAAGAAAAGTATCTAAAGTGTAAAAGTGATGAATATGGTTGGTTTGTTAATAATAATTGTGCTATTGCTTTTTTTATTGATAAACGTGCTATTTTTAGAAGATTAGTTTTTACAACAAGTGTTATTTGTAAAACTACAATATCTTCTGAGGAAAAAGAGTTTTTAGATAGTATAGTGGACTATGTAAAAGAACATAAATTATGTGATTTTATATACAAGGCACAATCCAATGTGATTTTTAACTTTTGTCCTAAAGATAGTGATTGTGTTCCTTGGGGAACATATGAGGTTGATATAGATAAGTCTGAAAAAAAGCTTTTTGCATCTTTTAATGCAAAGGCTCGAAATGCAATTAGAAAGGCTTTAAAAGAAGGAGTGATTGTTGAACGCACACAAGATGTATCATTAGTAGTTGAGAATATAAAAAATACTCTTTTACGTCAACAATCAATTCATTATCCTTCTTTAGAATATGTTAAAAGTTTACAAAATAATTTAGAACAAAATGTTGTATTCCTAGTTGCTAAAAAAGAGTTGGTTATACAAGGCTCATTAATACTTATTTACGATAAAGATAGAGGTTATGCTATGTATGCAGGGAGTATTAAGTCCCCAATAACTGGTAGTTTAGATTTATTACATTTTGAAGCTATGAAATTTTTAGCAGCCAAAGATATTAAAGTTTATGATTTTGTTGGTACACGTATTAATATTAAAAAAAATTCTAAACAAGAGGGAATTGATAGATTTAAAAGGAAGTTTAATCCTGCATTAAAAACTGGATTTACATTTAGAACTATTATTAATAAAAAGAAATATCTTTTATACAAAATAGTTTCAAAATTATATTTTGGTATACGTGGATATAACTATACAGATCCAATTTCAGAAATAGAAAATACTAGTAAACAAAAAATATTACTAATGGGACCATTATATAATAGAAAAGATTCTGAACTAATTGGTGGAACAATGGTATTATTTGAAGACTTATTAATTCAATTAAAGCAATACGGAATTAAATATACTATTATTGATACAAATAAAAAAAATTATAAATTTTTTTTATTTGCATATTTGATAATATATGTGCAGTTTATGTATAAATTTTTTACTGTAACACATATTTCTTTACATAGTTCAAGAGATTATATTGTACTTGGACCATTAATACTGATTTTTGGTAAACTATTTTGTAAGAGAACAAGTTTAAGAAAATTTGGTGGAGAAGCTTCTAAAACTATAGAAGATGCTGGATTGATACAAAAATACTATTTAACAAAAATATTTACGATGTTTGATACTCTTTATATGGAGACAAAATATTTAGTGAAATATTTTTCTAAAATCAACAAGTGTACATTTTGGTTTCCTAATGTTCGAGAAAGAAAGATAGAACCAAAACTACCAAGAAGATATAATAAAAAATTTGTTTTTATTAGTCATGTTATTAGAGAAAAAGGAATTCAGGAATTAATAGAAGCTGCTGATTTGTTAGATGAGACTTATATAATTGATATATATGGTCCTTTGTTATATGATAATTTTGTTGAAGAGGATTTTAAATTCAGAAGAATATCTTATAAAGGAGTACTTAAACCAAATCAGGTATTAAAAAAATTAAATGAATATGATATTGTTATATTACCGAGTTATAAAGAAGGATATCCTGGAATTATAATAGAAGCATATTCATTAGGTATACCAGTCATTGCGACTTCTTTAGAAAGTATAAAAGAAATTGTAGATATTGAAAAAACAGGTTTATTAGTTGAACCAAAAAGTGTGGATGACTTAGTACATGCAATACAATTTTTTAATAATGAAAATTATGTATATATGTCTCAAATGGCATATAAAAAATTTGATGATTTTGAATCTAATATAGTTACTCAGAAGTTTATTACTAGTCTATTTTCATAAAGGTTAAGAGTGTATAAAAAAGTAAAATTAGTAGGTCAAACTATTGTGTATCTTAAATTTATACAAATAAGTTTTCGTTTTTATTATTTATTACGTAATAAATTAAGAAAGATTTTGAACTTTAATTATATATATAATAGAGATTCTATAACTTATGATTTAAAGTTGATTTCATCAATTCCATCTTATTCATCATATAGAAAAAAAGGATTTATTTTTTTAAATTATTTATATGAATTTGATAGTCAAGTTGATTGGAATTATAATAAATATGGAAAATTATGGACATATAATTTGACATATTTTGATTTTTTGAATCAGCAAAAGATTTCTAAAAATGTATGTTTAGATCTGATTTCTAGTTTTATTGATGATATTGATAAGATAAAAGATGGACTTGAGCCTTTTCCAATTTGTTTGCGTGGGATGAATTGGATAAAATTTTTATCTACTCATAATATTAATGAAAAAAAAATAGATGATAGTCTATATGCTCAGTATTATATTTTACTTGATAATTTAGAGTATCATCTATTGGGAAATCATTTGTTAGAAAATGCATTTTCATTATTATTTGGAGCATATTATTTTCAAGATGATTTTTTATATAGTAAAGCAAAGCAGCTCTTAATTGAAGAACTTGCTGAACAAATTTTAGAAGATGGCGGACATTTTGAATTAAGTCCAATGTATCATCAAATAATGTTGGTTAGAGTATTGGAGTGTATTAATTTAATAAAGAACAATCAATGGAAAGATGACGAATTACTCACTCTTTTAATTGCCAAGGCAGAAATAATGCTTGGATGGTTATTTAAAATAACATTTAAGAATGGCAATATTCCTTTATTTAATGACAGTACAAATAATATTGCTCCAACAACGTATCAGTTGAAAGAGTATAGTCAAAGGTTGGGAGTACACGAAAAGGATATAAAATTATCTGAATCTGGATATAGAAAATTTGCTCATTCAAGATATGAATTAATAGTGGATGTTGGTAACATCGGACCTGATTATATACCTGGACATGCACATAGTGATACTTTTAATTTTGAATTATATGTTAAAGGAACTCCTTTGATTGTTGACACTGGTTTGTCAACTTATGAAACAAATGAAAGAAGGACATTAGAGCGCTCAACACAATCACATAATACAGTCATGATAAATAACTATAATCAAAGTGAGGTATGGGGTGGTTTTCGTGTTGCTAAAAGGGCAAAAATTATTAATATAAAAGAAAATATTAATTTTGTTAAAGCTACCCATGATGGTTATAAAAGTAATTTTGGAATATTACATACAAGATCTTTTACTGCATTTGAAGATAAGATTGTGATTGAAGATTTTATTGATGGAAATCTTGAAAATACAGTTGTAACAGCATATTTACATTTTTATCCTGGTATTGTACCTATTATTAAAGGTCAAGAAGTATATGTTAAAGATGTTAAAATAAATATTGATTCGGATAATATCGCTATACATAAGTATAAATATGCACCTGAGTTTAATAAACTTATAACTGCATATTTCCTTGAAATTAAATTAACAAAAAAATTAAAAATGGAACTGATAATATGAAAATTCTCTTTATAACAGATAACTTTCCGCCTGAGGTTAATGCTCCTGCAACACGTACATATGAACATGTAAAAGAGTGGCAAAAAAAAGGTGTTGAAGTTACAGTTATTACCTGCTTTCCTAATTTTCCACATGGAGAAGTATATACTGGATATAAAAATATTTTATATAAAGAAGAGTATCTAAATGGTATAAAAGTTATTCGTGTTTGGAGCTATATTGCAAGGAATAGTGGCTTTCTAAAAAGAGTATTAGATTATGTTAGTTTTGCATTTATGGCATTTATTATTGGTTTATTTCAAAAACAAGATGTTATTATAGCAACATCACCTCAATTCTTTACAACTTGGGTTGCGTTTGGTCTTTCAAAAATTAAAAAGAAACCTTGGATTTTTGAACTACGAGATCTGTGGCCAGCATCGATAAAGAGCGTTGGCCTTATTCAAGAAGGACGTTTATATCGTTTATTGGAAAAAAATGAACTATTTCTATATAAAGATGCTAATAAAGTTATAGTTGTTACAGATGCATTTAAAAAGAATTTAATTAGCCGTGGCATTTATGAAAATAAAATAGAAGTTGTAACAAATGGTTCAAATATGGAACTTTTTTATCCGAGAGATAAAGATACTAAATTATTAAAAGAACTTAACTTAGAAAATAAGTTTATTATAGGTTATATAGGTACACATGGTATGGCGCATAGTCTTGATTTTATCATGAGATCTTTATCTAAAATTGATGATTTAGATATTCACTTTCTTTTTATTGGTGATGGTGCTATGAAACAAATTATTGTTGATATAGCGGAAGAACTTGGTTTACGGAATGTAACTTTTTTAAACCCTATTGCTAAAGAAGAAGTTCCAAAATACTTATCTATTATAGATGTATCTTTAGCCCCTCTAAAAAAAGAAGATAATTTTAAAACTGTGATTCCTTCAAAAATTTTTGAAGCTTCAGCAATGTTAAAACCTACATTACTTGGTGTTGAAGGACAAGCTCAGGAAATTTTAGAAAAATATCAAGCTGGATTATGTTTTGAACCAGAAAATAGAGCAAGTTTTATAGAAAAATTATTAATTTTAAAAAATGATGATGTCATATATAAAAACTGTCAAGATGGATGTCAGAAACTTGCTGATGATTATGATAGAAAAAAATTAGCTCAAAAAATGCTTGATATAATATTCAAAGTATGTCAATAATTAAATTATTTTTTTTATTAATATATTAAGTTGATAAGTGTTATGATAAATATAGGAGGTGTTAAATGACTACAGAAGAATTATTACACCAGTACCGTTCTATATACTATAATTTTCCACAATCATTAAAAACATTTTTAGGTAGTTTATATGGAACTATTCCTCTCTCCGTAAGATTTGGTAAGGGGTATGATATACATACTCATATCATTCAAAAATTTGAAAACTCTAATGAACAGTATAAACTAGATTTTATGTACAATAAGACCTTAGAAACACTATTATTTGCAGAAGAAAATATAACATACTACAAAAATCTTTTTAATGAATATGGAGTTTCATCACAATCTTTTAAATCATTGGATGATATTAAATTATTTCCAATACTGACAAAAAATGATATAAAAAGAAATATTGATAATTTATATACG
>Ga0256828_1000715_pt1 | contig 21753 bp, 19 predicted proteins | sample CV88metaG_FD_185993 | JGI IMG/M metagenome (GOLD analysis project Ga0256828, IMG submission 185993) | Hydrothermal vent microbial communities from East Pacific Rise, Pacific Ocean - CV88 | ecosystem: Environmental > Aquatic > Marine > Hydrothermal vents | place: Pacific Ocean: East Pacific Rise...
CAAACTTGGAGTGATAGATTTAGATTAACAATTATTCCACATACTTTTGAAAATACACTTTTTAAGTTTTATAAAGTTCATCAAAGGGTAAATATAGAAACAGATATGTTTGCTCGTTATATTTTTAAAATGTTTAATAAGGGGAAAGAGGGGAACTCCTTTCAAGAAGCATTCTTAAATTGGTGGTAAAATTTTAGATGAAAAAAACAAAATTTGATAGTTTAGTTAAATTAAAAAAATTAAAAGTAAGAGAGATTGAAAATAAAATTTTAAAATTAAATAGCACTTTACAAAAAGAGATAGAAAATCTAAAAAAGATTGAAAATCAGTTATTAAAGTTAGAATATCCAAAAGAGGGGAGTTTTTCTCTTATTATTCAATTTAAAACAATTCAAAATTATTATTTAAAAGAGATAAAATTAAAAAAATCGCAAATAGATTTTATAAAACATCAACTTTCTAATTTAGAAAATAGTTTAAAGGAAGCAAATTTAGAATTAGAAAAGATGCTATATCTTCAAGGGGAGGAGATAAAAAAAATTGTAAATAGAATAAAAAAGGGGGAAGCAAAAAATTTAGATGAGATTGCTTTACTACTTTTTGAAAGAAAAAAGGGGTTAGAATGAGGTTTATACTTCTACTATTTCCATTTATATTATTAGCAGGGGAGGTAAATCGCTCTAAATTGATAAATTGTTATGAAATTTTTGAGGAAAGAAGAGCAGAACTTGAATTTCAAGTTGAGCAGATTGAGGAGCAGAGACAAGCTTTTATCGCTTTGAAAAATGCTTCTATGAATCTTTTAAAAAAGAAAGAGTTAAAAATAGATAAAAAATTAAAAGAGGTAAATGCAACACTTCAAAAGATAGAAAAATTAAAAAAGGAGAAAGAAGCTCTTGTAAAAGAGTATAAAAAAATTTTAAAAGAGATAAAAAAAGCAGAAACTTCTAAACTTGTTCAATCTTATGCTAAGATGAGAGCAGGAAATGCTGCAAAAATTCTTCAAGAGATGGATATGAATGTTTCTTTATCTATTTTATCAAAATTATCTCCAAAAGTTTTAAGTAAAATTTTTTCAAAAATGGATAGTAAAAAAGCAGCTATTTTAAGTGAAAAATTAAGTAATTATATTCCAAAAGGTAAATAGATGCAACAAGCAGATAGATGGATTTTTGTATTAGTTTCATTATTATTATGTTTTGGATTGGTATTTTCCTACTCTTTACCAATTTTTTTAGAAATAAAATATGGATGGAGTGAATATCATTTTTTTAGTCGTTTTCTATTTTTTACATTTTTATCGTTGGGGATTATGTTTTTTTTATCTCAATGTAACCCAGATATTTGTATTCATAAAATAGGGATTTTTTTATTTATAGTTTCATTAGTTTTAATTATTTTAATGGCAACCCCTTTATTAACTCCAATCTGTCCAACAATTAAAGGGGCGAGAAGATGGATTAAAATTTTTGGATTGAGTTTTGCTCCGGTTGAATTTTTTAAAATAGGGATTACTTATTTTTTTGCTTGGAGTTTTTCAAGAAAATTATTAAATAGAAAATTTTATTCTATAAAAGAGGAGTTATATATTATTTTACCTTATATTGTAATTCTATTTACAATGTTTAGTGTTATTGTTATTTTTCAAAGTGATTTAGGTCAAGTTATGTTAATTAGTGCTATCTTTTTAATAATGCTTCTATTTACAAAAGTTTCATTCCGTTTATTTATCTTTTTATTTGGGTTTTTAATTATTGCAGGTGCTTTTTTTATATTTCAAGAGGATTATCGTATCAGTAGAGTTGAAACATTTATTGCAAGTATCTATTTGCAATTACCGGAATATATTCGTGATTTTTTTGATATTCATTTCTCTTCAATGGATATCTCTTATCAACTTCGTCAAAGTATGAATGCTATTCATAATGGGGGTTTTACAGGAGTTGGAATAGGGTATGGAGAGATGAAAATGGGTTTTTTAAGTGATATTCATACCGATTTTATTTTATCAGGAATAGCAGAAGAGTTAGGATTAATAGGGGTTTTAATTGTAATAAGTTTGTATGTATTGTTAGTTTGGAGAGTTTTAAAAATAGCTTATCATATAGAAGATGATGTAGATAATGCAAATGTTTATCGTTTTTTTGTTGTAGGGATGGCTACTCTTCTTATAATAGAGATTGTTTTAAATCTATTAGGGATTATTGGATTATGCCCTTTAAAAGGGTTACCACTCCCATTTTTAAGTTATGGGGGGAGTAGTATAGTTGCTTTTAGTATCTCTATGGGGATGATTTTAATGATTTCTAAAAGGTCGGACTTATGATTGTAATAACAGGTGGTGGAACAGGTGGTCATTTAGTTATCGCCAAAGCGATTAAAGAGGAGTTAAATAGAAGAGGAATAAAACCGATTTTTATCGGTTCAACTTATGGACAAGATAGAAAATGGTTTGAAAATGATGAGGGTTGGGAAGCAACCTATTTTTTTGATACAAGTGGGGTTATGAATAAAAAAGGAGTTTATAAAATTATTTCACTATTAAACATTTTGAAATTTACTTTTAAATGTTATTCAATTTTTAAAAAATATAAAGTAGAAAAAGTTTTTTCTGTTGGAGGATATTCAGCAGGACCGGCAAGTTTTGGAGCAGTTTTTTTTGGAAAAAAGTTTTTTATTCACGAACAGAATGCTTCAATGGGGAGATTAAATCGTTTATTAACTCCATTTGCTAAAAAAGTGTTTAGCAGTTTTTTTTATAATGACCCTTATCCGGTTAGAAAAGAGTTTTTTGAAAAATATAGAGTTCGTAAAGAATTAAAAACAATAATTTTTCTTGGTGGAAGTCAAGGAGCAAAAGCGATAAATAGTTTTGCTTTTGAAGTGGCAAAAATGAGAAAATTTAACATTATTCACCAAACAGGTGAGAAAGATTTTAAAAGATGTGAAAAGTTTTATAGGGAGAATAATTTAAATGTTGATTATTTTGCTTTTAGTAACAATTTAGTTGATAAAATTACTAAAGCTGATTTTGCTGTAAGTCGTGCTGGTGCTTCAACACTTTTTGAATTAGTTTCAAATGGAGTTCCAACTCTTTTTGTGCCATACCCTTATTCTGCTGGTAACCATCAATACTATAATGCACAATTTTTAGTGAATAATGGATTAGCTTTTTTAGAGTTTGAAAAAAATTTAGATAAAAATTTTTTTGAAAAAATAGATAATTCAGAATTAGAAAAGATATCAAAAAATTTAAAAAAGATAAACAATCAAAATGGGGTAAAATTGATTGTTGATACAATGATTGGATACTAAACCCCATAACGGGGAAAAAGGGAGTGTCGTATGAAAAAAATAATTATTTCAAAAGGAGTCGTAGTATGAAAAAACTATTTTTTTACGGGCAATGAAATTATAAAAAATAAAAATGAATTGAAAATGAAATAAAATTAAATTTTTTAACTTTCTCTATTTTTTTCTTTTAATTGCCCACAAGCTGCTGAAATATCAATCCCTTTACTCTCTCTAATTGTGCATATAACCCCTTTTTTATTTAACATCTCTTTAAATTTTTCCATTATTTCGGGAGTTGGTCTTTGATAATCTGTTTCAGGATAAGGATTAAAATAGATTAAATTAACTTTCGCTTTTATTCCATTTAAAAGTTTTACAAGTTTATTTGCACTCTTTTCATCATCATTTACCCCTTTTATTACAAGATATTCAAATAATACTTTTTTTCTTTTATCTATTGGAAATTTTTTTACTGCTTCAATTACAGATTTGATATTATAAGCTTTATTCATAGGAATTAATTCCTCTCTTAATTTATCATCAACAGCATGAAGAGATATTGCTAAATTTATACCTAAATTCTCTTTCCCTAATTTTTCTATTTTTGGAGCAATTCCAGAAGTTGAAAGTGTTTGTCTTCTCGGACTAATATGTAAGCAGTTTTCATTTGAAATTATTTTTATTGCTTTTACCATATTTTCATAATTATCTAATGGCTCACCCATTCCCATATAAACTACATTTAAAGCTTTTGTTGGCTTAAAATTTTTTATCTTTTTTATTAACCAGATTTGAGCAACTATTTCAGCAGGAGTTAAATTTCTAACAAATCCCCCTTTTGCTGTCAAACAGAAACTACATCCAACTTTACATCCAACTTGACAACTTACACAGATACTATATCTTTCTTCTTGAATAGTTTTCCCCTTTTTATCAACTTTTTTATCCTTCATTTTTAATAAAACACTCTCTATTGTATGCCCATCATTTAATTCAAATAGAAATTTTTCTGTTCCATCGCTTGCTATCTCCCTTTTTAGCATTTTTAAGGGGTTTATAATATAATTTTTTTCTAATTCTTCTCTTAAATTTTTTGGTAAATTTTTCATATCATTAAATGAATCTACATATTTTTTATAAATCCAATCAAAAATCTGTTTTTTTCTAAATTTCGGTTCTATTTCAATCTCTTCAATTAAATAGTTTAAAATCTGTTTCATTATTTTCCTTTTATCACTTTTAAAATCTGTTTTGCTAAATTTAGTGCTTTTGTTCTGTGTGATAACTCTTTTTTTATCTCAAAATCTAACTCCCCTAATGTTTTATTAAATCCTTTTGGAATAAACATTGGGTCATATCCGAACCCTTTCTCCCCTCTTGCTTTATCTATTACATCACCATACATAAATCCGTGAGTTGTCCAAATTCCATATGGGGTAGCAATTGCTATTGCCGAAGTATAAAAAGCTTCTGTTTTTTTTATATTTTTTCTTTTTAATTCATCTATAAGTTTATTTAAGTTATCTTTATCAGTAGCATCTTTTCCAGCAAATCTTGCTGAATAGATTCCTGGTATCCCTCCAAGTGCTGGAACAGAGATTCCACTATCATCAGCAATTACTATATTATTTGGAAGTTTTTCATAAATTGCTTTGGCTTTTATAATCGCATTCTCTTTGAAACTACTACCATCCTCTATAATTTCAAAAGGTTCAATTAAATCAGAAAAAGCTACAACTTTTTCATTAAAATAGTTTTCTATCTCTTTAATTTTACCTTTGTTAGATGTTGCTAAAATTATCATTTTTCATTCTCCTTTATTTTTTTAATTGCTTTTAAATATAGAGTGCTATCAAAATTCATCTCATTTAAGAAATCTACCATATTTTTTACAATTTTATCATCAATTTTTTCATTTAAATCAAAAGTTTTGAAAATTACATAGTTTGCTATTGCTAAATGTTTTGTATCTGACATCGCTTTTTCTATATTATTTGAATAGTAGATACTATCTATCAATTTATTACTAAACCCCCAATGTGTTAAAAGATTTGCAGTTATCTCTTCTGTTGTTGTTTTTAAAACTTCATTTTCAGCAAAAACTCTATCTATTTTTAAAAGAGTTTGAAATTTTTCTTTATCTAAATAATCAATAATATGATTTAAAAATAGTTTTCCTATATTTCCTAACATTGCAGCACTTGAAATTGTAATAAAATCATTAAAATTTACTCTTCTATACCATAAAGAAGCAAGTTGAAGTCTTAATAAATTTATTTTATTAAAACGATTTTCTGTTAAATTATAATTATTTAACTTTATCCCTAAATGTTCTGTAATTGCTAAACTAAAACTATAAGCAAGAGTTTTTTCTTTTCCCAAAAATGTAATTGCTTGTTGAACTGAACTAATCTCTTTGATTACTCCAAAAAATGGTTTATTTACAAATGATACAAGTTTAGTTGATAACCCTATATCTTTTGAAATGATAGAAGAGATATCTCTTAATGATGTATCTTCCGGTAAGTTTTTTAATTTTATAATTGTTTCCCCTAATGGTTTTAATTTTTTTAATTCAAAAACTTTACTTCTAATATATTCACACTGATAAGTATGAAAAACTTCTAAAATAGTTTTATTAAATTCATCTTCATCCATTTTATTTGAAACAAAATAAACATTTTCAAAATTTTCTAAACTCTCATTTTCATTATTATTTGAAATTACAATTATCGGTTTATCTGTTTTTTTTCTAACTTTTTCAATAATTGTTTTATTAAAAGGGGTTAAAATAATATCTATTTTATCTATCGCTTTTAATTCTTTAAAAATTTTTATATTTAAGTTTTCATTTTTTAAAAAATAGATTAAATTATCTTTTTTAAGTAGATTTAAAATTGATAAAGTTTCAACAATTGAACTATTAATAATAGCAATCTGTTTAGAGGATTGAAGTAGGAAAGTATCTATCTTTATTTTTTCAAAATCCATATCATAAATTTCATCTTCAAACTCTTTTAAATTATCGAGAGCCATAATAAAAAAATCTAAAATATCTCCAAAATTTTTAATCTCTTTTTTTATTTCTAAAATTAAAATAATATCTTTAAAAATTTCTAAAAAGCGATATAAAGGGATAGTTTCTCTATCTAATAATTCCAATATATCAACTATTTTTTCTAATACTTCTTGGTATCGTTTTGATGAGAGTAATAATTCACCATTCTCCAATAAAAACAATAGATTCTCTTTTATTACCTCTCTTTGAGACATAAAAAGCATAGTAAAGCCTTTTTTAGTGATTATAACATATTTTGAATTAAAAATTTTCAAAAATAGAGTAGAAAGGGGGAAAGGAATAGATGGATTATTTTGTTTCTAATCCGTAATCTACTCCATTATTTTGTTCAATTGAATTAGGATTATCTCTTAAATATCTCCAATAAAGAACAGGGATAACAAATAAAGATAAAATTGTTGAAATCATTACCCCAAAAATAAGTGCTACTGCAAGTCCTTGCCAAACTGGGTCAAGCACAATTACAAATGAAGCTAAAATAATAGCAAGTGCTGTAAGGATAATAGGTCTAAATCTTGTAGCAGCTGCTTCTACAACAGCATCATTTAAAGTTCTACCTTGTCTTAATAAATCATTTGTAAAATCAATTAAAAGTAGAGAGTTTCTAACTACAATTCCAGCGAGAGCAATAAATCCAATCATAGATGTAGCTGTAAAATAAGCAGGAGCTCCCATAAGTGGAATAGTAAAGAAACTTATTATCCAGTGTCCAGGTAATACCCCAATAAATGTAAGTGGAACTGCTGCTAATACAATTCTTGGAATTCTGAAATTTTTATAGTAAGCAACCATTAGTAAGAAAATCATAACAACTGCACCACCAAAAGCAGTTCCTAAGTCTCTGAATGTGTCAAATGTAATTTTCCATTCACCATCCCAAGTTAAGTCAAATTTTTCACCAGTTTTATTATTGATTGCTACTAAATTTAATCTAGGGTTACCATCATAAGTAATAGTATAACCCTCTAACCCTTTATCTTTGAGATAGAAGAATACATCAAGTAAAGCATAAACAGAACCTCTTTTATCCATTTCTCCGGTTACCATTACAATTTTTCTTAAATCTTTACTTGTAATAACTCCGTCATAAGATACTGGTTTAATTTTAATAACTTCTGTTAATGGAACCATTCTATGAGTAGTCATAGACATAATTTTAATTTTTTCTAAATCTTTGATAGAGTTTCTTGAATTTTTATCAAATCTTACAAAAATTCCAACTTGTTCCTTTTCAGAAGGGATATGTGTAACTCCAATTACTGCCCCTTTAATTCCCATTCCTAAAACATCAGCAATCTGTTTAGTTGAAATTCCTAAAAGTCCAGCTTTTACTTTGTCTGGAACAATTTCATATTTTACAATACTATCATCTGCCATTACATCAATATCAACAACCCCCTCTGTCTGTTTATAGATATTTTCAATTTTTTTAGCTAAAATCATTCTTCCTTCATCTGTTCCACCACTAACTTCCATTAAAAGTGTAGCAATTACCGGAGGTCCTGGTGGGTCTTCTACAAGTTTAACATTAGCATTATATTTTTTACCAATTTGTTGTAAAGCTGGTCTAAGTTTTGATACTAAATCAATAGAAGACTCTTCTCTTTCATTTTTATCTTTTAAATTTACTCTAATTTCTGCTAAATTCTCCCCTTTTTTAAGACTACTTCCTCTTAAAAGTCCATTAAAATCAATTACTCCACCCATTCCAATGAATGATTCAAAATCTTTTATATTTTTTTCCTGTTTCAATCTGTTTTCAATTTCAGCTACTACTGCTTTTGTTGTTTGAATGTTTGTTCCTGTTGGTAAATCTATTGTAATGTTAAAAGTATTTTTATTTGCTCCTGGAAGCATTTTAAATAGAACTAATTTTGAAGGTAAAGTCATAATAGCTAAACCAGTTAAAACAACTAATGAGAAGATAAAGGCACCTCTTTTTGCTCTACTTTCAATCATCGGTCTTAAAAGTGAATTAAAAATAGAGTAAGTTTTTGTTTTTTTAATATCAAAAGGTTCGTGGTCGTGATGGTCTGGTAAAAATTTAACTGCTGCCCAAGGAGTTACCATATAAGCAATTGCTAATGAAGCAAGCATTGCAACCGGCACATTAAAAGGGATTGGTGCCATATATGGACCCATCATTCCACCAACAAATAGCATCGGAATAAAAGCTAAAATAATAGCAAGTGTTGCGATATTTGTAGGATTTCCTATTTCGTTTGTAGCATAAACTGCAGCATGTTCTTTACTTTTATCCCCCATTGAAAAGTGTCTATGGATATTTTCAATTACAACAATAGCACTATCAACTAATAACCCTAATGATAAAATTAAAGCAAATAGAGTAATTCTATTGATAGTTTGTCCTGCCAACATTCCAATAAAAAGAGTTACTGCTAAAATCAATGGAACCGTTAAAGAGACAATTCCACTCTCTCTCCATCCTAACATAACTACTAATAGAATAACAATAATACCGATAGAGATTGCTAAGTGCATTACTAATTCATTTACTGCTTCATCTGCTTTATGTCCATCATTTCTTGTAATAACAACTTCAACATCGCTTGGAAGTTGTTTTTTTATCTCTTCCATTTTTTTAATTGTATCTTCTGCTACGAAAACTGCATTTGTTCCTCTTTTTTTAGCAACAAAAATAGTTACTTGATTTAATTTTTTACCAATAAGTTTTTTATCTTCAAATGATTGTCCTGCGATAAAATAAGTGTAATGCTTATCGTGATAATTTGCTATATCAGTAATTGTAGCAATATCTTTTAAATAGATAGGTCTTCCTTGATAATTTGCTATTAATAGATTTTTAATATCATCAAGAGTTCTTATAAAACCATTATATTCAACTGGGATAGAGAATTGACCATTTTCAAAATTTCCTAATGGATAATCTACATTCCCTTTTTGAAGAGCATCAGCTACTTGTCCTAATGAAAGATGATAAGCTGCTAATTTATCTGCTTTTATAATTACATTAAACTCTCTTTTATGTCCCCCTTTAATTCCAACTACACTTACATTTTCTGTTTCAGCTAATGGTGTTAAAAGTCTTTGAGCCATTCTATAAAGTTGAGCATCATTATATTTATCACTTGCTAAGGCAAATGTTAAAATAGGGACTTCATCAATATCAATCGGTTTTACCATAGGTTGCCAAGCCCCTTTTGGTAAAAGATTCATATTTTGCATAACTCTATCATAAAGTTTTGAAATAGATTTTTCTTTATTTTCACCGATTTTAAATACAACAGTTACAACCCCTACACTATTCATAGCCATTCCATAAATATGGTCTACTTGGGTCATCTCTTTCAGTTTTCTACTTAAAGGTTCTACAATAATGTTTTGAACCTCTTTACTATTTGCCCCAGGATATACAACAATTACATTTGCACTTGGCACATCAATTTGAGGATTCTCCTCTCTTGGAGTTAATTGTAAAGCAATTGCTCCAAATAGAATTAGAACAACAATCATTACAAAAGTTAGAGGATTTTTAAGGAAGTCTCTCGCAAGTCTTCCAGCAATGTTAAGTTGTAACTCCTCCTCTATCTTTTGAATCTCTTTTTTTTCCTGTTCTAAAATCTCTTTCTCTTTTTTTAATTCTTCTTCTATTCTTTTATCACCCATCATCTATCCTTAAAGTGAAGTTCCATCAGTTAAATTAGCTGGAGGTAAAATAATAACTTTGTCCCCCTCTTTAATTTCACCTTTTACAGCTACTTTATCCCCTTGTTGAGAAACTACATCAACCGGAATAAATTTAGCAACTCTATTTTTATCTATAAATACTCCAACAATTCCACCTCTTGAAGTTAAAGCATTATAAGGGATTACAAGTTCAGTTTTTGAAGCAACATTTACATAAAGTTTTGCATACATTCCTGGTAATAATCCATTTTTATCATTTAAAGAGAATTTTACTAAATAAGAGTGAGTTGCTGGGTCAGCAGAAGGGATAATGTTTGCCACTTTTGCATCAACTCTTTTATTTACAGCACTAACATAAATTTTTGCATCTTGCCCTTTATGAATCTCTTTTACATCACTCTCTTTTACGAAAGCTCTTGCTTGAATAGATTTTAAGTCTGCTAAAATAATTACAGGGTGTCCAGGAATAGCCATTTCAGCAATTTTAGTCATTTTTCTAACAACTACTCCATCAATAGGAGCTTTTACTTTTGCATATTTTTTTTGGTCTAAAGCTCTTTGAAGTCCAGCTTTTGCTTGTGCTAACATCGCTTCTGCAAGTTTTATTTGAGAACTTCTTAATTTCATATTTAATTCCATTTTTTCAAAATCTCTTTTTGATACTGCCCCTTTTTCATATAGATTTTTAAATCTTTGATAATCTTTTTCAGCATCAGCATAAGCAAGTTTTGCCATTAAAACACCATTTTGTGCTTGCATAACACCTGCTCTTGCTTGATTTATCATAGAATAGATATCACTCGGATCCACTTCAAAAAGGATATCTCCTTTATGAACAACATCACCCTCTTCAACATTCATTTTTTTTATATATCCCATTAATCTTGTTGCTACCATTACTTGATTTTTTGCATAAATATCTCCACTATAACTTTTTGTAATGTTTATAGTTTCAAGTTTTGCCGTTGCCATATTGTAGGCAAACATACTTACAGCAGTTAAAGCTATTGTTAAAAGTTTTTTCATCTTTTTTCTCCTTATTCTTAATTTTGTTTAATTTTGCTTCCAATTGCTAATTTTAATTCAGCAGCTGCAATTGCTTGGTCATATTTTGCTTTGATAAGTTCAGCATCAGCCTTTTCTACTTCTGTCTGTTTCATCAATAGAATAGTAATGTTAATAAGTCCATTTTTATACATCTCTTTATATTGATTTAAAACAGAGTGTGCTAAATTTCTATTTTTTAATTTTACATTTATAATAGAAGTTTTTGCTTGTAGATTTAATAATTTCTGTTCTACATCCATTTTTATCCCATTTTTCATATGTTTAAAATAGAGTGCAGTTTGATTAGATTTTATTTTTGATTTTTCTAATTCCTCTTTTGCTCCAGCATTTATAAAATTATAAGTTATATTTGCAGCAATTAAATAGTAATCTTTTTTAGTATCTAAACTTAACTCTTCATCATTAAAAGCATACTCTAAATGAACCCCTGCAGTCGGATATTTTATAGATTCATCCATTTTTACTTTTTTCTTCATTGTTTTTACATTTTCATTCATCCATTTTATATCATTTCTATTTTTTAAAGCTTCATTTTGAAGCTCACTTAAAGAACTATTTGGTGAAATAATAATTTTAAAATCTTTTACATCTGTAATTTCATTATCACCAGTTAAAAATCTTAAATAAGCAAGTGCTAAATTAAATCTATTTTTTGCTTCAATAAGTTTAGCATCAATTTCACTATCTTTTGCTTCAGCAGATAAAACATCACTTTTTACAACCATCCCTTGTGAATAAAGGTTTTTTGTTATATTTACAAATGAAGTTGTTGTCTGTTTTGCTGATTCAAGTGCTTTTATAAAGTATTTTGCAGCGACAACTCCATTATAAGCTTTTAAAACTTCAATAGCTAATCTATTTTTATCTCTGTTGAATTTAAACTCTTTTGCTTTAATTTGAAGTTTGCTTATCTCTTTTGCGAATTTAATTTTATACCCTGTAAATAAAGGGACTTCATAAACTAATTTTGTTTTAAAATTCATTCTTGCATCTGGATTATTTAAATCAGATGGAGCGAAATCCATTTGAGTTACTTCTCTACTCTCTAATTTATTTCCAAATACATATAAAGGGTTATCTGTATTTGTAACATCTAAAGAAAGAAATAATCTTCCATAATCATAACTTTTTGCTTTTAATAAGTCCTGTTTTGCAATCTCTATATTAAGTTTTTTTGCTTTTAATTCATTATTATTTAAAAATGTTTTCTGTAATGCTTCATCAAAACTTATTGTTGATGCAAACATCATCAGAGGAGTTATTCCTAATAGTAGTTTTTTTCTCATCTATCTACTCTCCTTAAACTTACTTTTTATTTAAGTTGGAATTATAACAAAAATATATCTTGATTTTATCTATATTTTTTAGATAGAATTGATTATAAGAATTTTAAGGGAAATATAAAAGGAAATTAGATGAAAAAAATAATAAGTGCGGTTTTAATTACTTCGTTTTTTATAGGGTGTGGAACAAAAATAGAGATGAAAAATTATCCAGTTAGAGTAAAAGCTTCAAATTTAGTGCCAGAAGTTTGTAAAAATGAATATAGTATGTTAAAAGATAAGCCTTCAATTGCTGTTTTACCTTTTCAAAATAATACAAGTTATGGGGTAGCATCTGTTTCCTCTTCAACTGAAAGAGTAAAAGCAGGTGCTGGTATTGGAATAACAAAATATGGAATAGGGGTTGGAGTTTCATCAGATAATGGGAAAAGTAATGCAAAAAGGGTATTAGACCCGAAATTAGATAAAGCAATAACTTCAAGTTTAGAAGGGATGATTGTGGAATTAGGGGGAGCAAATCTTTATTCAAGAGGGGATTTAGAAAAGATAATAAAGGAGCAAAAATTACAAGGTTCTGGTTTAATAGATGAAAAAACAATGGTTGAAATAGGTAAATTAAAAGGGGTTAAATATATTGTTACAGGTAGTATAGATAGTGTTACAAAAAAATATGTAGATTATAAAAAGGTTGCAGGGGCAGTTACTGACTTTAATAAAGCAAAAGATGATAAGATAAAACTTTCAACACTACTTGTAAATAGTGTTCTTACTACAACTGCTGAAATGACAAGTGGAATGAAAATAACAACAGCAGTTACTTTTAAAGTTATAGAGGTTGAAACAGGTAAAATTCTCTTTTCTACAAAAACGAAAGCTACAACAAATATAGGTGATAATAGAAATCCAAGTTATGAAGAGATAGTTTCAGGAATAAAAGCAGATTTAGTTGAAGCAGTTCAAAATGTAAAAAAAGATTTTGCAAACTATTTTGATGTTGCTGGTTATATTGTTCAAGTAAAATCGGATAAAGATTCTGAAAATTTTATTGCTCAAATAAGTTTAGGTTCAAAAGATAAAATAAGACCGGAACAGAAATTTGTTGTTTATAAATTTGAGGAGATAATAGACCCAGTTGCTAAAAAAGCGATTTGTGATAAAACAACACTTGATGTAACTTTAACAATTTCAAAAAATCATTTAGAAAAGAATAGAGCTTGGGCAGTTGCTGAGGGGGATGAGGTAGGAGAATTAAGAGCAGGACAGATTGTTAAAAGAATAGGAGATTAAGATGAGAATTATATATTTATTTATAATACTATTTATATTTGGGTGTTCTTCCAATCATAAAATAGAGAGAGCAGTTCCAGAATGGTTTTTTTCTGTTCCAAAGAGTAAAACTTTTTTTTATGGAGTAGGTGAAGGGTATTCTCTTAGAGAAGCAAAAAATCGTGCTTTAACATTTATTGCTAGTGAAATAAATACAAAAATTTCAAGTCAATTACTTCAAGAAACTACTTTAAGTGATAATCAATTATATAGAGAAATAAAAGAGAAGATAAAAAGTTCAGTAGATAGTATAGATTTTAATAATGTAATTATAGAGAAAAGTGTTCAAAAAGGGGATAAAGTTTTTGTTTTAGTAAAAGTTAATAAAGAAAATTTATTTAAACATTTAAAATTAAAATTTGAAATGTTAGATAAAACTATTGATAATGAGATAAAAATTGCTCAAAATTTTTCTATTTTAAAACAGGTTTTAATTTTAAAAAGGGTTACTCCAAAAATTCAGGAAGCTTTAAGTCAAATTATGATTTTAAATAATTTAAATTTAGCATTTCCTATTCAAAAATATCAGAATAAATATATTAGTTATTTAAATAGAAAAAGGGAATTGATAGATAATTTAAGTTTTAACATTAAAGTTGATGATGAATTTTCAAAATTTTTACTCTCTATTTTAAATAGAAATGGTTATAAAGTTAATAAAAATTCAGATATCAACATTATAGTTGAAAAAAATATACAGATTCAAAAAATAATGGGATTATATGTAGCAAAAGCATTAGTTACTATTAGAGTTATTTCAAATAATAATACTTTAAAAACTACAATTATTAAAGTAAAGGGGGTAGCAAATAGCAAAGAAGAAGCAGAAAGAAAAGCAGCTATAACTTTTAAAAATAGAATTGAAGAGATAGGGATAGATAAAATTTTAGGGTTTTAATTAGTTTTTTGCTATAATACCCCAAAAATTTAAATATAAAAGGTAAATTATGGGTATGACAATAACTGAAAAAATTTTTGCTCATCATATTGGTAGAGAAGTTAAAGCAGGTGAAATTATTAGATGTGATGTTGATATGACTATTGGAAATGATATTACTACTCCTATCTCTATTAAAGCTTTTAAAGAGAGTGGGGCTACAAAACTTGCAAAGCCGGATAATTTTGCGATAGTTTTAGACCATTTTATCCCAGCAAAAGATATTGCTTCTGCAAATCAGGCTAAAATAAATAGAGATTTTGCTTATGAACATAATTTAAAACATTTTTTTGATGAAAAAAGAATGGGGATAGAGCATAGAGTTTTACCGGAGCATGGACTTATTGTTCCAGGTGATGTAATTATTGGTGCAGACTCTCACACTTGCACACATGGAGCTTTGGGAGCTTTTGCAACAGGTATGGGTTCTACAGATATCGCTTTTAGTATGATTACAGGGACAAGTTGGTTTAAAGTGCCGGAATCTATAAAAGTTGTTTTTACAGGTAAAAGAGGGGAACATATTTATGGAAAAGATTTAATTCTTGAACTTATTAGAAGAATAGGGGTTGATGGAGCTTTATACAAAACATTAGAATTTACAGGTGAAGTGATTGAAAACTTACCGATAGATGATAGAATGTCGCTTTGTAATATGGCGATTGAAGCAGGTGCAAAATCAGGAATAGTAGCTTATGATGATATTACAAAAGCCTTTTTAGATGATGTAGAAAAGAGACATCCTTTAAGAAGTGAAAGAGTTATTCACTATTCAGATTCTGATGCTACTTATTCAGAAGTGATAGAGATTGATGTTACAAATCTGGAACCGGTTGTAGCTTATCCATTTTTACCAAGTAATGGAAAACCGATAAGTGAAGCTGTAAAAGATGATATCAGTATAGACCAAGCTTTTGTAGGGAGTTGCACAAATGGAACACTTTCAGATTTAAGAATAGCAGCTAATATCTTAAAAGGGAGAAAAGTAGCTAAAAAAGTTAGAATGATTATTACACCGGCAACTCAAAGAATTTTTAGAGAAGCAGAAAAAGAGGGGTTAATAGATATTTTTATTGAAGCAGGAGCAGTTGTTTCAAATCCTACTTGTGGAGCTTGTCTTGGTGGATATATGGGAATCCTAGGTGATGGTGAAAAATGTGTTTCTACTACAAATAGAAATTTTAGAGGTAGAATGGGAGCAAGAAGCAGTGAAGTCTATTTAGCTTCTTCGGCAGTGGCTGCAGCAAGTGCTGTAATGGGTAAAATTGCTGACCCAAGAGAATTAGATTAGTTCTATAGTTCGTAAGTAATTAGTTCGTTAGACTTAATAAAATGCTAACGAACTAACGAACTCAATACTAACGAACTTAAAGGAATACTTATGTTAGATATAGGATTTAGTGAATTTTTAGTAGTAGTTATTTTGGCTGTTTTAGTTTTAGGACCGGATAAATTACCGGAGGCGATGAAAGATTTTGCAAAATTTATTAAAAAGATTAAAAAGATGTGGAATGATGCTACAAGTGATATAACTCGCGAACTTGAACTTGAAGAGATGAAAGAGGAGGTAAAAAAATATAAAGATGAACTAAATAGACTTCAAAATGAGACTAAACTACCAGATATAAATGACCCTCTTGATGGAATGGGAAGTAGGAATATGAAAGATTTTTTAAAATGAAACATCTTTTAGAAAAAATAGCAAGAACTTCAATTTTAGAAAAGTTTGAAAATAAAAATTTGATAAATAGAGATAAATTATTAAAAGATTACCCTTTTTTAAATCAAAAAAAAGCAACTTTTGTAACTTTAAAGATAGATAATCAATTAAGAGGTTGTATCGGTTCAATTTTACCAAATAGAATTTTGCTTGATGATATAATTGAAAATTCAAAGTCAGCAGCTTTTAGAGATGTTCGTTTTTCTCCATTAACATTAGAAGAATTTCCTAAAATAGATATAGAGATTTCAATTTTAACTATTCCAAAAAAAATTGAGTATGAGAGTATAGAGGAGTTAAAAAAGATAATTAGACCACAGATAGATGGAGTTATTTTAAGTTTAGCAAATTATCAAGCAACTTTTTTGCCCGTAGTGTGGGAAGAATTGCCTTTTTTTGAACTATTTTTTGCTGAATTATGTATAAAAGCAGGTATGAATGGGGATTGTTTAAAATTTCATCCCTTAATTTATACATACCAAGTTGAAAAAATTAAATAATTGTTTTAAAATAATATAAATAGTTTATATTATGAAACTTGACAATACTTCACTAAACTTGATATACTTCCACTAAAAAAATGGAGGGTAAAAATGGCAAAAAGAGAGTTTCAAACAGAGATTAAACAACTACTCAATCTAATGATTCACTCATTATATTCAAATAAAGAGATATTTTTAAGAGAGCTTATCTCAAATGCTTCTGATGCAATTGATAAACTTAAATTTTTAACTTTAACTGATGATTCTTTTAAAGAGCTAAAATTTGACCCAAAAATAGAGATAAAACTTGATAATGATAAAAAAACTATTAAAGTTATCGATACAGGTATTGGAATGGATGAAGAGGATTTAGTAGAAAATCTTGGAACTATTGCTAAATCTGGAACAAAAGCCTTTCTTGAAAAAGTAAAAGAGAATGAAAAGATTGATAGCAATTTAATTGGTCAATTTGGAGTAGGGTTTTATAGTGCTTTTATGGTAGCTGAAAAAGTTGAAGTGCTTACTAAAAAAGCAGGAAGCGATAAAGCATATCTTTGGGAGAGTGATGGAAGTGGTGAATATGAAATAAAAGAAGCAACAAAAGAAACTTATGGAACTGAGATAACTCTATATATTAGAGAGGATAGCACAGAATTTATAGATGAATTTAGAATAGAGAATATAATTAAAAAATACTCAAATCATATCCCTTATGCTATCTATATGGAGAAGACTAAATATCTTGAAGATGGTAAAACTGAAAAAGAGCTTACAAAAATAAATGAAGCTACAGCCCTATGGACTAAAAATAGAAAAGACTTAACTGATGAAGATTATACTGCTTTTTATGAAACAATAGCTCACTCAAATGAAAAACCTCTCTCTTGGATTCATACAAAAGCAGAGGGAACTATTGAATATACAACTCTATTCTATCTACCAAGTAAAGCTCCATTTGATATTTATAGAGTAGATTATCAAAGTGGTGTAAAATTATACATTAAAAGGGTATTTATTACAGATGATGATAAAGAGCTATTACCAACCTATTTAAGATTTGTTAGAGGTATTATTGATAGTGAAGATTTACCACTAAATGTAAGTAGAGAGATTCTGCAACATAACCCTATTTTGGCTAAAATCAAAAAAGCAAGTGTTAAAAATATCTTTAAAATGATTAAAAAACTTGATGATGAAAAATATAAAACTTTTTGGTCTGAATTTGGAAAAGTGCTAAAAGAGGGGCTTGGTGATTATGAAAATCAGGAGAAAGTGCTTGAACTTTGCAGATTTGATACAAACAAAAGGGAATTTATCTCTATTGAGGATTATATCAAAGATAATGAAGGGAAAGAAATCTATTATCTAATAGGAAAAGATAAAGAGTTACTTAAAAATTCACCACTTTTAGAAAATGAAGATAAAGAAGTTATTTTACTTAGTGATGAGATTGATGAATTAGTTTTCCCAATGGTAACTAAATATAAAGAGTATGAATTTAAATCTCTTAACAAAGAGGAGGTAAAAGATTTAAGTGATGAATATAAGGATTTAGTAGCAAAAGTTAAAGTTTCTCTTGGTGATGAAGTTAAAGAGGTAAAAGTTACAGATAGATTAAAAGAGACTCCTGCTGTTTTAGTATTTGATGAAGAGTTTAATCCTCAAATGGAGATGATGTTTAAACAGATGGGAATGGAAGCTCCAAAAGTAAAACCGATTTTTGAGCTTAATCCAAATAATGAAATTATTAAAAAACTTAATGAAAACTATAATGAGGAGATTTTAAAAGTTCTTTTTGATGAAGCAAAACTTGCAGTTGGAATGGAGATTAAAAATCCAAAAGAGTTTATCGATAGAATTAACTCTATTATTTCTAAAACTCTTTAATTTTTTCCTTTTTCTCTTTCCTTATTTTTGCTAAAAAATTATCAATATCAATATCTCTTCTTTTTAATAACTCTGCTAATTTTAAAATTGTAAAAACTTTATTTTCTGTTTTGCTAAAAAATGGGAATATAATTTTTTTTTCATAAACCAAAAAATAGATATCACTATATTCAGGTTTATTTTTTCTTTTTATTATTAAATAACTTAATTCATTATCTAAAATAGTTGGAATATATTTAGGAATAATAACTCCTATCTGTTCTCTACTTGATAAATTTATAAGATATAAAAATAGTAAAATTATCTCTTCAAAAGAGAGTTTTACCCCTTTGGGAGTAAAAACTTCTATTTCATCTTTGTAGTTAATTTCTATAAAAGGTTTATTTTTCTCAAATGGAATGGGTAGAGTTATATTTGATTTTATATTTAATTCTAAATCGTTTCTAATATATTTTAATATCTTGTCCATTAAGATAATTCTCCTTTTTAAATTTTTATTGGAGTTAATTATTTTATTCTTCTTCTGTTTTTTCTATTTCTTGAATTTCTTCTATTTCTATCTTTTTTTTGATTTTTTGTTCTTTTTTCTATTTTGATAATTTCAGATTTACTTTTTCCTATTTTTTCATTTCCTGTAATTTTTATTTGACTTTCAAGTAAAGAAATAAGTTTATAGGCAATTGTTGAAATATCATATTTTTCTTTTAATTTTTCAATTAAATTTATACTATTTTCTGTAATATCCATTTTTTCAATTTCTTGGATAATTTCATCCCCTTTTTTATATTTTAATTCACTTATAGTTGGAATCTCTTTTGCTATTAATTTGCTTCCCACTGACTTTTGAATTTTTAATAAACTTTTGAATTCAGCTGGAGTTACTATTGAAATAGCATTCCCCTCTTTTCCAGCTCTACCAGTTCTACCTATTCTATGAACATAACTTTCTGAATCAAAAGGGATATGATAATTAAAAACATGAGTAACATCATTTACATCTAATCCTCTTGCTGCTACATCAGTTGCTACTAAAATTTCCAATTCTTTTTTAAAAGCACGAATAGTTTCCTCTCTTTGTCTTTGTTCCATATCTCCGTGAAGTCCTTTTGCAGCAAATCCTTGTGAAATAAGCATAGTTGTTACTCTATCAACTTCAGATTTCATCCTACAAAATACTATTGCTTTATTTGGATTTTTAAAATCAAGTAATCTTAATAGTGCTTCATCTCTTTCATATTCCTCTACAACATAATAACTTTGAGTTATTTTAGAATTTGTTACCTCTTTTTTTGTTATTGTTACAAATTGAGGATTATTTAAAATTTTATTTGCTAAATTTTTTATCGCTTCTGGCATTGTAGCACTAAAAAGTAGAGTTTGTCTATTGTTCGGCATAAATTTAAAAATCTCTTTTATATCATCTAAAAACCCCATATCTAACATTTCATCTGCTTCATCTAATACTACAAATTTTGGAGCAATTTCTATTTTTCCATTTTTTAATAAATCTAATAATCTACCAGGTGTAGCAACAATTACACTCGCTTTTTCAATATGTTTTAGTTGTCTTGAATAACTTGTTCCTCCGTAAATAGTTGCTGTCTTTACTCCTAAAAATTTTCCAAATCTAAAAATTTCATCACTCACTTGTGTAGCAAGTTCCCTTGTTGGAACTATAATTACTGCTTCTATTTCATTATTTAATTCTAAACTATTTAAAATAGGTAATCCAAAAGCTGCTGTTTTTCCTGTTCCTGTGTGTGCTTGTCCTACAATATCTTTCTTTTCTAAAATAACTGGTATTGCTAATTTTTGAATAGGACTTGGTTCTTTAAAACCAGCAGTTTCAATCGCTTGTTGTAGTTCTTTCTTAAAGTTAAATTCTTTAAATGTCATATTGTTCCTTACAAATTTTTTACCGAGCTGGTAAGTGGATAATATCTTTTTTTTGTAGTATAAAATAAAAAATATCGGTTACTCACCGCTTGTGGTTATGAAATTATATCATAAATGTTATAATATCAATAATTATATTGAATAAAGGATTCAAAAATGTATTTTAATACTCCTATAAAAAGAATAGATAATATCTATATTAAACTTGAATATAAAAATCCGGCTGGAAGTATAAAAGATAGAGTAGCAACTTATATGCTTTTTGATGCTTACAAAAAAGGATATAGAGAAATAGTAGAAGCTACAAGTGGGAATACAGGTATAGGGTTAGCTTATTATGGAAAGTATTTTGGTATTAAATCTACTATTTTTATGCCTTCTTCTTATTCTATAGAAAGACAAAAATTATTAAAACTTTATGGAGCAAATTTAATTTTAATAGATGGAGATATGAATGATGCTCTAAATCAAGCAAAAGAATATGCTAAAAAAAACAATTTTTATTTTACAAATCAATTTAATAATCCTATGAATGAAATTGCTCATATTCAAACTACGGCACCAGAAATTTTAGCACAAGTTGGAAAATTTGATTATTTTGTTGCAGGTGTTGGAAGTGGTGGAACTATTATGGGTATAGCTAAAAGATTAAAATCTTATGGAATTAAAATTATAGCAGTAGAATCTAAAAATTCTTCTCCTATATATAATAAGTTATATAATAAACAAAATCCAATTACTTCACATAAAATTCAAGGAATAGGTGCAGGCTTTATTCCAGATAATATAAATTTAAATTATATTGATGATGTAATTTTAGTAGATGATGAAGAAGTTATAGAGTTTTCTAAACAATTTTTATCACTTGGAGTAACAGGAGGAGTTAGTTCAATAGCAAATTTTCTTGCTTCAAGACAATTAAAAGGTAAAATAGTTACAATTGCTCCAGATTCTATTGAAAGATATTTAAGTTTTTTAAAAATTTAAATCCCTTAAATAAGGATATTTATATAGATATTCAAAAAAAATTAAAAAAAAAGTGAAAAAAAAGGAGGAAAATACTTGACAAGAGGGGTAGTAATATAATATAATTCCATTCCACAAACGGCTGA
>Ga0256828_1000716_pt1 | contig 21740 bp, 23 predicted proteins | sample CV88metaG_FD_185993 | JGI IMG/M metagenome (GOLD analysis project Ga0256828, IMG submission 185993) | Hydrothermal vent microbial communities from East Pacific Rise, Pacific Ocean - CV88 | ecosystem: Environmental > Aquatic > Marine > Hydrothermal vents | place: Pacific Ocean: East Pacific Rise...
ACTTCGCCTAAAATATAGTCACCGATGTCAGAGCCATAGATATCGTTTATATGTTTAAAGCCGTTGATGTTAATGAGTAAAAAGGTGGGTGATTTATACTCTTGATTAAGGATGGTTGTGTTGAAACTATAGCGATTAAGTAAGCCAGTCATACTGTCATAGGTTGCGCTGTGTTCAAGTTTTTGTTTAAGCTGTTTGAGTTGTGTGTTTTCTTTTTGTGATCGTAAAAGAAGGAATATAACAGTGGCTAGTGCGGTGATCATCAAGATGAGTAAAAGGGTCGCTAATTTATCAATAAGAAGAAAATCACTTTGTGCAAGCGTATTAAACTGCTCTTGAATAGTCTGTAACGCAGTCATCACATCTTTGTCTTGGAGTATACTGAGTACGTGTGTAAAGTCAGGATAGTTGTTCTGTATATAAGAGATATGAAGTATAAGTGTTGCTATAAAACGTTTTTGTTGGGGATTGGCCGCATGAAAGTTTTTAAGGTTGTTGAGGTGATCATTGATATGCTCTAGATGGTTACTGTCCAGTAGACGGCGCATGTTTGATAGTTCTGTGAGCAGGTCTTGAACATCGGTATGTATAGATGCATTTGCATCAAAAAACTTATTAGATTGTTCAGAGTAGTTTAACAAAAAGACAAATGAGTTCTTAATACCAGCATTAAGCATAAGGTAATGTTCTACAGCACTGTTATATTCAGCTACTTCTATACCAAGTTGAACTAAAGGATAATCAAGTGCAAGATATTGGTCTTCATGAAGTAGTGACGTGTTGTAAAGTGTAGCATACTCTTGACTAAGGTTTTGCATACCATCTGAGATATCGTCTTGGTTATTATAGCTATATAGTGCGCTTTTGAGTAAGTCATAACTTAAGGTCTCATACGTCTTCTCAAAGGCATGAAAGCTACTAATAACACGTTTATACTGCTGAGAGTAGGTACGTTGGTGCATATAGTAATAGACTGTCAGTGTGATAGATGCAAGACCAAGAATAAAAGCAAGTAAAAGTTTATTGTTCATTCTATATCCAATATTGCAGGCCGTTCACCTTCGAGACTTTTTAGAAAAGTGATGATGTTTTTAGTCTCAACATCAGTGATGTCAATACCAAGGTTGTGGTAGGCCATCTTCTTCACCGCTTCATTTAGGTTTTTTGCACGTCCATCATGAAAGTAGGGTGCTGTTAATGTGATGTTTCTAAGTGTAGGTACTTTAAAGACATTTTTGTGGTACTCTTTTTTGGTTATAGCGTAACGATCTGGATATTTTGCGCTATAGGGATAGGGTCTAAACAGTCCTATCTTTTGGAAAGAGTTGGCACCGATATTAATACCATTGTGACAGGTAATACATCCTAATGACTTGAATGTTTCATACCCCTTTTTCTCTTCTGATGTTAAGGCTATCTCTCCACGGAGGTATCGATCAAATCGACTGTTTGGTGTTACTAATGCTCTTTCAAACTCAGCAATAGCATCAACTATATGTTGCATCTTGATCTGAGGTGAATGATAGATGCTTTGAAAGGCTTTTTTATAGGCGTTGTCTTTGTTGAGACGTGCTTCAAGCTCTAGTGGTGACATGTTCATCTCAGCATGATCACTAAGTGGCCCTTTTGCTTGTTCTGTGAGATTATCTGCACGTCCATTCCAAAATTGTTTAAAGTTGTAAGTGGCATTGAAAACAGTAGGTGATTGTATGTTTCCTGTTCGACCATCAACACCCAACGAAGTCCTTCTTGGATCTGCTCCACCTTTATCAAAGTCATGACAACTATGACAGGAGATCGTACCATCTGAAGATAATCTAGGATCGAAAAAAAGTGCGCGCCCTAATTTTGCTTTTTCCAAGTCAAGATGAGGTATCTGTGTAGGTAAGGGGGCAATCGGTTCAATTGCCCATAGTGAGGAGAAGAAAAAAAGTATGGATAATCGTAAAATGTACATAGAGATATAATACACAAAGTTTATAAAATTTGTGTCACAATTTTAAACTCACTTAGTTAAAAACTTAAATCTTGATTGTTTTTGTAAAGATTTAAGTGTTTTCTCTTTTGGAAAGGTGCCAAAACTTTTGTAGACCTGCCTTGGCTTTACTGTCAAGTTCATAGGATATGAATGTAAGGTAGTGTTGAATGTCTTTAGGTGCGATTTTTGTACGTTTTGACGCCTTAATAAGTTCATATTGTGGGATTTTGATATGACTTTTTTTAAAGCTTGCAGCAAGACGTTTTATCTCTCTATCATGTTGATGATAACAGAGAAGGGCAAAAACAAAAGGAAGCTTGTACTTTTCATTCCAAAGCTTGGCAAGGTCGAGAGCGTTCTCATCGCCTTTTAGATAGTGACGAAGGGCATTATCACCGATGAGAACTTCACCTTTTAGCCCTAATATATTAGCTAAGACGTTAGAACTAGCACTTGCATTGTCTTCTCTAAAATGCTCAGAAGGGAGAAGGAGTACACTAAGTACCTCTTTTTTTGCGATGATGCCTAAGTCGACATACGACTCTTTTTGTGCCTTAATGCTGGAGATGAAGGCAGCATCAACACGTCTTGCAGCATACTCGGTATTGATCTTGCTCGGGATACCTTTTTTATAGCGAAAGCTCATATAGTGACGACTTGAACGACTGTAGCGTTTCATAAAAAGATGAAAAGGGAGGAGGTTAAGGTACTCGATCTTGCCAAACAACATAAAGGACTCCCTTTTTTAACGGCATTATAACTTACTCCCCTTTACCTTTAAATGTTATAATCGCGCAATTTATATGAGCTTTCGAGGAAGAGATAATGGTACGTGTAGAATTTTTAGGACCCATACAAAAAGAGGCGTTAGAAGTCGAAGCAACAACACTAAGAGATGTTGCTGCTGCGCTTCAGAGTGATGCAGAGGTCAAAGACTGGTTAGAGAGTTGTGCGGTAGCGGTTAACGATACCTTGGTTAAAAGTCTAGACACTGTTTTGAAGTCGGGTGATAAGGTCTCACTGCTTCCTCCTGTCTGTGGGGGTTGATATGTTAGAACTCTTTGATGGTCCAGTTCCTACGGAGGAGATCCTCGTTCGCTGGTATCGTGAGGAAGCGGGTAGTAACTATGGTGCTTACATCCCGTTCATAGGAACAATTCGTGAGGAAGATGGGATTAGTGGACTTAGTTTTGATATCTATGAGCCCATCTTAGAATCGTGGTTTGATGCATGGCAAGAGAGAGCAAAAGAGGCAGGTGCTGTTTTAAAGATGGCACACTCACGCGGCGATGTTCCTCTTCACACCTCGTCGTACGTCGCAGCGGTCTTTTCGCCCAAACGCAAGGTTGCGTTGAAGATGATCAATGATTTTGTCGAGGACTTTAAAGCAAGTGCGCCGATTTGGAAGTATGATCTTAGAGATGGTCAACGTCTTTATGCAGCGGACCGTTCAACACCGATCAGTGGTTCGGGAATTTTAGGAGAATAGATGGGTTTTTTAAGTTATGAGAAGTCAATAGAGTTACTCAATGCATTAGATGCAGGTGTATTACGTCAAGAGAATGTCTTTTTAAGTGATGCGCTTGGACGCTACTTGGCAAAAGATATTGTGGCGGATGAAAACTCACCTTCGCAGCCTACGTCAGCGATGGATGGTTATGCAGTACTTCATAGTGATCTTGCTTCTGGTCGTATTAAGATCATGGGCGATAATCCAGCTGGAAGTGATGAGACCCGCAGTGTGACAAGCGGTAACTGTATTAAGACCTTTACGGGTGCGGGTATGCCTAATGGTGCGGATACTTTAATACAGATAGAAAATGTAACAGTAGAAGGTGATGAGATCATCATCAATGAACCTGTTCCTTTTGGTAATAGCGTTCGTCCTATCGGTGAGAGCTATTCTGAGGGTGAAGTACTTATTAGAAAAGGTATCAAGATAGGCTTTGCCGAGATCGGTGTGATGGCAGGACTTAATATTGCGGTAGTCTCTGTGATGTTAAAACCACGTGTAGCTACGCTCTCAACAGGAAGTGAGATCTTAGAGATCGGTCAAGTACAGGAGAACAGTTCACAAATCCGAAGTTCTAACCATCATACTATAGCGGCTATTGCTAATATGGCTGGTGCAGAGGTAGTGCAGATGGGAGTAGTAAAGGATGACAGAGCTACGATCACGGCTGCCTTTGAGAATGCCTTGGCTTCGGCTGATATCGTAGTAAGTACCGGGGGTGTGAGTGTTGGTGATTATGACTTTGTTAAAGATATTATTCCAGCGCTTGGAGCTGAAGTGATCTTTAAAGGAGTCAAGATCAAACCAGGTCAGCACATCTTGGTGGCACAAAAGGGGGACAAGTTCATTCTTGGACTACCAGGTTTTGCTTACTCTTCTACAGTCACTTTTTTACTTTATGTCATTCCTTTGATCAAGAAATTCCTTGGCTCAGAGAAGGTTTTTGAAGTGGTAGAAGCAACATTGGCTGAACCGTTTAACAAACGTTCTAAAAAGAGTGAGTTCACTGCGTGTAATCTTGCTTTTAAAGATGGCAAATACTTTGTTGACTTTGATGGTAAAAAAGTGGGTACGTCTGCTATCTTGACCAACATGCTTGGCGATGCTGCTCTTATTGTTAGCAGTGAAGAGGATGGCCCTAAAGCTGCTGGAGAGAGTGTTACTGTTATTAAACTAGATCGTTTCTAGTTCTCTTTTTATGTCATTCCTGTGAAGACAGGGATCCACGAGTTTAATCTTCTTTTGAATTTCTTTTCCCGTTTAACCTTTATTGACTATACCTTTCTCTTTTTACTCCGCTAAAAAGAGAAACACACAGCACTAAAGTGCCGTACAGAACGGAACTAAATTCCGTATCGTAGAAAAAGTAAGCAGTAGCGCATCTCTGACGCTGTGATGCTTCGCATAACACATTGTCGCGTCAACCTACCAAAGCCAAGCAGTTGGCGTTGGCTTAACGGTCTTTGGCTGTTAAAACTTCGTTTTAATCCCCAGTTGAATTTACAAGACAGATGATTTGCCATTGACGAAAATTATTTGTAGAAGACAAGTTAGGACTCGACTTCGCTATCATAACCTTCAGGGTACAGTTTAAGCAGTCAACTGCCTATCCTACCTCAGAGTATTGTATGCATACAGCGGTTACTGTGACCGCGTTCGCACTTTCTTCTTTTCCGCTAGGATATCTCATTTATAGCTGACTAGATGTCAGGTCTAAATGAGTAAAGTAATATATAGCTTACCTTGTTGTACGAGCATCAGCGCCAACAGCGCAATGCATGGGAGGCACTAAATGCCGAGTCGTAAAGAAGAAAAGTAGCATCCTATCGCTATGAAGTAATAAAAGAAGCTTGCATTATATAAGCCAGATATAAAAGATAAAAGTTTAGAAGAGTAGAAGGGAAAAAAGAAAGTAGGTAGTGTAGAGATTAAACCTCTACACTATGTATTATTTGATGATCTTAGCGAGGATATCCTCTTCGCTAATATCATCACTACGATACTTAATAACCACAAGCTTTTCAGTCTCATTGATATACCACTCTGCAATAGCGTCATGCTCAAGAGCTTCTAGTTTCTCCATGTTGACTTCATCCATCGGTTTAAAGAGATGACTGTGCTTTGGAGGATTAGAAAGTTTTAGTGCTGTCCACGCTAGCCACAAAAGACCTACGATAGCTAAACTCATACCAATCATCTTTGGGCTTGAGATGTCAAGCATTAGACCAGCAAAGGTTCCACCCAAGAAGGTCATGAAGTAAGCAACAGAGTTAGAAACACCAAGTGCTGCACCTTTTTGGTGAACCTTAGCGTATTTAGATATGAGTGACTGAACGAGTGGTTCCATCATGTTAAAGCCGATAAAAAAGCTAACAACACCGACGACAAAGAGCCAAGCAGAATTTGCAAAGCCCATCAATAAAAAAGCGATGATAAAAAGAACAATAGAGATCAAAAAGATCTGTTTTGCCTTGTTGTACTTCTCACCAAAGACAGCAGCAGGTCCCATGGCAACAAGTCCAAAGATCATTGCGGGCAGGTATGCTTTCCAAAGGTCAGATGTCTCCCAGCCGAAACCACCATGGTCTGTACCACTAGTCAAGATCAGTGGGATAAGGACGAATGCGACGGTCATTAGACCCTTTTGCATACCATTGATGATGACCATACCAAGTAGGTTAGAGTCTTTTAAAATGTCCATCGTAGTTGTCGTGTTATGGTAGATATGGCGAATACGAGGAGGCGTTGGTACTTTAGTGAAAAGCAGTAGCATTGCTAGACCTGCAAGTCCTGCTGTGATCCAGAAGAGAGTGTCGACACCATAAGCAGCGCCAAGAACCGGTCCAAGACCCATAGCAACAGCAAAAGCGATAGCAATAGTACCACCCATCATCGCCATCGCTTTACCTCGTGTCTCTTCTGGTACTAAGTCAGAGATCATAGCCGTGACAACGGCACCAATAGCACCTGCACCTTGTAAAAATCGACCTAACATCAACATATAAATATCACTACTCATAGCCGAAATAATCGAACCGATCATAAAGATGACAAGACCAACAAAGAGTGTAGGTTTACGGCCTATTTTGTCACTAATGGTTCCAAATGGTACTTGAAAGATAGCTTGAGTCAGTGCATATCCACCAACGATAACACCCACAAGTAGCGGGGTGGCACCCTCCATGCTCATGGCGTAGATGGAGAGAACAGGAAGAACTAAAAATAGTCCTAAAAAGCGGAGTGAAAGAATAGCCGATAGAGGCATAATCGTTTTAAACATAAAAAACCTTTTGTCAGATAAAACTTCTAAAGGGTACCTCTTTGTCATAAAAGAGAGGTAACCTAAATAAGCTTTGATCTATAGTGATAATATAATCCAAACTTTTTGAGTATTTGGGTTAAAATGCGCATTATAATACAGAAGCCATTTTCTTTTAGAGTTAGAAGCAATATAATTTGAAGTTTTAAAAGAAGCATAAGGAATAAAGATGCAGATAGTCTTAGCCACTTCAAATAAGGGCAAAGTCCGTGAGATCAAAGCAATGTGTGAAGAGTTTGATGTTATTGCTTTTAGTGAAATAATCGAAGCTTTTGAGATCATTGAAGATGCACCTACCTTTAAAGGTAACGCACTGTTAAAAGCACGTGCAGTTTATGAGGCGTTAAATGATGTCAATGCCATTGTCCTTTCTGATGATAGTGGGATTTCAGTCGATGTGCTTGATGGAGCACCAGGAATCTTCAGTGCACGTTATGGTGGTGAGAATGCTACCGATAAAGATAACTTACAAAAAGTGATGGATGAGGTCAAAGCCAAAGGTTTTGTAAGTTCACCAGCACATTACACGGCGGCTATTGCCATTGTGACAAAAGAGGGTGAACAAGTTGTACATGGTTGGATGTATGGAGATGTTATCACTACACCAAGAGGAGAAAATGGGTTTGGTTATGATCCCTGTTTTGTACCTGAAGGTTTTGATAAGACTTTAGGAGAGTTGGATGATGGCGTTAAAAAAGAGCTTTCTCACCGTTCTAAAGCACTGTATTTGGCTAAGTTAGTACTCTCAAGTATTAAAAAAAGTAGAGAGCATTAACAAAGGAAGGATCAGACCTTTCATTTTCAAACGTCATTAAGCTTTGCTAGCCTATAATTATTACAAGGCAGTAGCTATTTACGATTTCGATCGTAGTTCAGATACGTTTATGTAGTGTGTTTCGCCTACTTTTTGTGACGTATCCACTGAAATTCGTGCTGCCTCTTCTACGAAAACAATGCATATTCTAAAGAACTAATAATGAAAAAACAGTACAAAATCATTAAACTACCAAAAGGTAATGGGAAGTTTAGAACGATATATGCCCCCTCAAAAGCCTATAAAACAAAGCTTAAAACACTTCTATTAGACTTACAACAAAAACTTCATAACCTTGACGACGAGAAGACTATCCAAGGATTTATGCGTGGTCGTGGACCGGTGAGTAATGCACAAAAGCATATTGGTTATAACTACACACTCTCTATGGACCTTGAAGACTTTTTTGACAGTGTTACAATCGAGATGGCAGGTTCACACCTCAATGATGAGGAGAGAGAACTCTGTTTTATTGATGGTATTGCTAGGCAAGGTCTTCCTACTAGTCCACTTATCGCTAATCTTGCTTTTTATAAACTTGACCAACAGATCAAAGAGGCCTTGGGTGAGGTCGGTGCTTATGTCATGTATACCCGTTACGCAGATGATATGATCTTCTCTTTTAACCAAGAAGAGATGTCAGAGACTATTATCACCTTAGTGACTGAGATCGTCACGAAGGGTGATTTTAAGGTCAACACAAGCAAGACAAAATTACAGTGTACAAAGCAGGGACGACGACAAATCACAGGTCTGAGTGTAGGTGAAAGAAGATTATATCCGACACGAAGAGTCAAACGTAAGATACGTGCAGCACTACATCAAAAACGACGAGAACAGGCTATTGGGTTACTCCGCTGGGCGGAGTGCAAAGAACCTAATGCATTTTACACCGACAGAGACCTTCTCAACAAGAACATCTTTCATGACGAAGCATTAGACCTTTCTAATGATTTTTACCTCTCTGATCTACTCTCTTTTGAAGAGTATGTGGAGGCAGTAGAACGCGATTTTGATAAACAAGGCCTTGCACATGAAAAAGATCCTGAAAAGTGGAAAATTCAAAAAGAGGTTTTTTTAGAACAGAGAGAACAGTTTTATACAAAAGAGAAAAAGATTGCTCGTGAGCGCTCTAAAGAAGTTCGTTTAGACATAGAAAAACGGTTGGATGAGCGTCAAGAAGAGAAAAATGTTCAGGTGAATCAGCAGCCCAAAAGTATAAAGACACCAACACCGAGAGTAGCAGAAGAGAGTGAGGATGTATACAAAGAGGATGAGCCCAAGAGTAAAGAGCTAGCGGTTGACTTTGAGACATTAAAAGAGTCGGAACTAGAGCTTGTTGAACAGTTCCAAAAAGAGCGTCTTCAACGTCGTCATATTAAAGAAGAAAAAGCACAAGTCCAAGAAGAACAAGAAGAGAAAAAACGTTCTATGAACAAGGTCTTCATGTGGAGTATACTTCCTATCATCGCTATCTTTATGGCGATGAGTTATTATTTTTCCAACACAGAAGTAGAGATAAAACCAACCTATCCTCTTTTTGTAAAGGTAACACCGTATGATGCACGTATTCGGATTTTAAACATTAAACCAAAATACACGATGGGGATAGAGCTAAAACCAGGGAAGTATGATATTCTCATTACCAAAAGAGGCTACAAGAAACAACGTTTTTGGATTACTATGGAACATCAACCTGTTGTTGTGGAACGGGAACTCATCAAGGTCAAAAAACGTAAGGTATATTAAACCTTGGATTGACATTTCAGAGCGGTTAAAAGAAAAAGAGGATAGTGGCTGTTTTCATCTTTTAGCACGGTATGTGCTGTCTTGAACATAAGCATCTTAAAGCCATGCTCTTTTAATAGCACATTAAGTGACTTCTGCGTGAATCCAAAGTGAAACACACCTTCATTACCATCACTATGAAAACTTCCATCTTCACTCTTTAAATCTGCGATGGCGATAAATCCATTAGGTCTTAGTAGGGTATAAAACTTTTGAAAGAGTGCATCTAGATCTTCAACATGATGCATACTCATCGAACTAACAATACCATCGAAACATATATTAGGGCTATACTCTAGAATATCGCTGTGCACCGTACTAATCTTACCCCCTCCCCAATCATGAGTATTGGAGTCAAGTTGGTCTAGCATAGATTGGGATAAGTCAAGCGCTGTTATTTCTGTGACGAAAGGAGTAAGGTGTTTCGTGAGTAGACCTGTTCCCGCACCAAAATCTAAAAGATGCATATTGTGATGAAGTAGCTTAGTGTTCTTAATAGCTTTGGCAATATCACTTGCCATTATTTGTCGTCTATTAGAACTATCCCACTCTGTTGCTACCTGATCAAAACGTGACATCATTACCTCTTTGTTTAAAATATTGATAAAAGTATAACTAAAACGTGCTGGCGATAAATGACGATAAAAATACATCATAAGTTAGGTTTAATCGTCAATACGATACTATTTTATAATTAAAATAAGGATTTATAATGATAAAAAAAATAGTAACAGGAACACTTCTCGTCTCAGCATTGGCAATCAATGCACTTGCTTATGACAGTGCAAAAGCAGAAGGATTCGAGAAGTTTTTTTCACATGTAACGCAAAAACATTGTGCTAACTCAAAACTAGCGATTGATGCTGATGAGGTAATGAAGATGCTGAGAGAGAAGAAAAAGTTTACTTTTCTAGACATCAGAACAGAGGGAGAAATGGCAGTTTTAGGACTCAAAACATCCAACACCTTAGAAATACCATTGCAATACCTTTTTGAGAAGAAAAACCTAGATAGATTACCAAAAGATGAGCTCATCGTCTTAGTTTGCCATTCTGGTACACGTGCGACTATGGTAGTGTCAAGTCTTAAGATGGTAGGCTTTAAAAAGGTACGCGTCATGAAGGGTGGAATGGTTGGTATAGCTAAGGGTGATAACCCTAAGAATGCACCGATCAAGTAAAGGTAGATGATGTTAGCAGTAGCGATTAAAACAGAGAAGGTAAACAGTGCGGTGTCACCACTGTTTGGTAAGGCAAAGTTTTTTGCTTTTTATGACGGACATGATGTACGGATAGAGAAAAATGATAAAAAAGGTGGTGTGGCAGTTGTTAATTGGCTTGCTGAACAAGGTGTAGACACGTTGATCATCAAAGAGATGGGGAGTAGTCCTTACGCTGAGGTGAAAAAAAGAGGTATGATACTTCTCTATGCAGGCGATGAACGTATAGAGATCAATGATATTATTACAAAGTATGAGAATGGTTTACTTGAGACCTTGAGTGCTGAAAAAGTAGAGCAGATCATTGCTAAACATGAGAAAAACCATACCCATAAACATTAAAAATATGATGTAAAAAAGAGATTAGATGTTTGTTGATTATAAAGAGAAAGAACTTACACAGCGTTATCAGTTGATGGCACAGACTATTATCCCTCGGCCCATAGCGTGGGTGATAACAGAGTTTAATGGTGTCATTAATGCTGCGCCATTTAGTTACTTTATGGGTCTCTCTTCTGAACCTGCTACCTTGATGATATCGATAGGGCATAAGAGTGATGGGAGTGAAAAAGACACACTTAGAAATATACGTGAAAGTAAAAAATGTACCATTTGTATGGTAGATGAGACACTTTTAGAGAAGATGCATTTTAGCTCAAAAGAGTTAGATGCATCAATAAGTGAAGCTGATCTTTTTGAGATCAAGATGGTACAACCATTTAGTGATTTCCCTCCCATGGTAGACGGCACGCCAAGTGCTTTTTTCTGTGAGTTCTATCAAGAGATCGAGCTAAAAGGCTCTAAGACGATTCCCCTTGTTCTTGAGATCAAACAGCAGTTTATCGATGATGATCATATTGTTGATAAAGAGAAGATTCAGATCAGTTATAAACCCGTTGCTCGTGTAGCCAAAAGTTATGCCTTGTTAGGTGAAGCGATAGTCCCACCGAAGATGCCATGATGAGATCTTTGTTCTTAGTTGGCTTAATGGGTGTGTTAATAGTTATAATGATGGGCGGTTGTTTACAGGAGTCAAATGAGGTAAACCATCTTGATGGTAAAGCACTACTTGAGAGCAAGTGTGCTGCCTGTCACAACTTAGAGATGCCTCCACAAACTTCACCAGACGAATTAGCGCCCCCTATGATGGCAGTGGCTTTTCATGTATATGATTTTATCAAAGTGAGTACTCCTGCGGAGAAGATTCCTGCGTCAATTGCTTTTGTGAAAGATTATGTCATCTCCCCAACACGAGAAAAATCATTTTGTGATGCAAAAAGTCTTGAGGAGTATGGTGTGATGCCCTCACAAAAAGAGAATGTCACGTCTGATGAATTAGAAGCTATCGCTATCTATATGTTTGAACATTACAACCAAGATAACTTTTTAAAGACGATGAAAGAGCGACAAGCTTTACGTGAGATGGATCCAGGTGAACGCCTTGCTCGTAAATATCGCTGTCTAAGTTGTCATGGGCTTACTCAAAAAAAGATGGGACCTGCTTTTAATGATATTGGTAAGCGATATAAAACAGATCTAAAGCAGATCAAACGAAGTATACGAATGGGTTCTCAAGACAGATGGACACTTTCTCATCACGCAAAGATGCCACCATTTAAACAGTTGACTAATGAAGAGTTAGATACAGTAAGTCATTGGATAATGGAGCAGTAAGATGAAAAGGTTTGCACTTATAATAATGACGTTATTACTAGCTTCAAGTCTATTTGCAGATGTTGAAAAAGGTAAACGTTATTACATGAAAAACTTTAAACAAAAGTTTAAGATGAATGGACTTGATTTTGTACAACTGCATACTCAGGCAGAATGGAAAATTCTTTTTGAAGACAAAGGTAAAGGTTTTATCCTTGCCTTTTCAAAAAAGTATCCTAAGCAAAAAAAGTTTTTGAATAATCCAACAACATGGAAAAAGTTACAGCATGTTAGGGACTTTGCTATTGAGTATGCGAATGACACGGGTAGAGTACCATCGTGCAGTGATCCAAGAGTCACTTCCAAGCCTATCAATCTTGAAGTCCAAGACAGTTCAAGCGAGAACTTTTTCAAGTGACGATTGATTGACGTATAAATTAAACAATAAGTTTGTTTTTAACGTCAAAATTTAAGTCGTATTAAAGTTGATATAACTTATAATCCTCATAAGCATTACAGAAGTAATGTCTTATTCATTTTCATCCCTTTACCTTGATGATGTGTTATAAGTGAACTCCTTTAACTTATTCTCCCAAGCACATCATCTTTTTCTCAAACTTAAAAAATCAACACAACTCATTTGTCTATAAACTATCCAAAGCTCTTTTGTTACACTCAAAGCATCAAGGAGTTTATGATGAAAAAATATATATGTACAGTATGTGATTGGGTGTATGACCCTGCAGTTGGTGATCCTGATGGAGGTATTGCTCCTGGGACAGCGTTTGAAGATATTCCGGAGGATTGGGAATGTCCTGAGTGTGGTGCAAGCAAATCCGACTTTGAACTGTTAGACGAATAGCTTCGGCGCATCTTGCACAAAAGTCTGACACTCCACGTGCATTAGCACGCTACCGGTCAGACATTTTGCACAATTTGTACCAAATCTCTTCGTCTAACGACTATAGAGATGATGTTAGTTGATCGAAAGTTAGAATAAGTCTTTGTTTGGGGTGTAGCTTTTTACTTTTTTGTCGGTGAAGAAGGTTCCAAATGGCAATAGTGATACTAAGAAGAGTAGGGACGTGAAGAGGAGTGAAAAACGGTACTTTTGTGCAGCTGACATGAGTAGTAATAAAAAAAGTATAAATAGAACACCATGGGTCATACCTACTATCTTCACGGCGAGTGGATATCCGTAAGCATACTTGAGTGGCATGGCGATGAAGAGTAGGACGAGATAAGAGATACCTTCTATAATGGCTGTATAACGAAACAGGTCGATGAGACTTTTTTTCATGAACCGAGTACCAGAAGCAGTACACCGAAGATGATGCGGTAGATACCAAAGGCTACAAAGGTGAATCGTTGTAGAAAGACTAAAAAGAGTTTAATGGTGATGTAGGCAACCACAAAAGCAACCACAAAACCAATGATAAAAGCGGACCAGTTGGCATCAGCAAACTCATGATAGTGTTTGAGTAGATCATACGCAGTGACCGCTCCCATCACAGGGATAGCCAGCAGAAATGAGAATTCAGCACTGGTCTTACGGTCCATTTTAAGTAACATTCCTCCAATGATCGTCGCACCTGCTCTAGAAGTTCCTGGTATCAAAGAAAAGATCTGAGCTACACCTACTAAAAAAGCTTGTTTATAGCTTACTGCTTCTACATCCGAGGTATGGCTTTCCTTCTCTTGGTAAAACTTCTCAACGATCAAAAAGATAATTCCACCGATTATAAACATAATGGCTACCGTGTTTACGGTAAAAAGCTCTTTGATGATATCTTTAAAGATAAAACCGACAATAGCAAGTGGTAAAAATGCGACAAAGAGTTTTTGCCATAGAGCGATCTTTTTAAGGGTTAATTTGTCTTTATATACCAACATCACAGCCATAATAGCAGCAAATTGTATGATGACTTCATAGGCCTTGGTCAAGTTGTCTTGAGAGATCCCAAGAAACTTACTGGCTACGATCATGTGACCTGTAGAAGAGATGGGAAGGAACTCTGTAAATCCTTCGATAATACCAATGATTATTGCCTGAAAAATATCCAAAATATTGCCTTAGTTTTAGTAGTGACAGTTTAGTGGGTTTTGGGTTAGGGGTGGCTTTTTTAGTAACGACTATCGACAAAGTTTACATTATAGTTCTTTCAAAGACATAGTATTAAGGAATATTTAGTAAATATAACATAAATTTATACTATTATGTTTCTCATTAAATATGTGACGTAATAATACATAGCGAGCTACTTTGTCAAAGATCCCTACTTCTAATTACCAAAAAAAAGATGCAGATAAATTACTGCTCAATCAGTTTACAGATGCCTTACGTCACAAAGGACTTTTAGACAAGACACCTGTTAGAGGGAGTGTCGAGATCGTTCTTGAACTGACAGGGTATGTATTGTTGTTCACTTTCATGACACAGATACCCCCTGCCATTGTAGGTCTATTGTTTGTTTTGTTGATGGTACGTTCAACTTATATTGTTCATGACCTCTTACATAAACAGTACTTCTCTCGTAAATGGAGCAATCGTCTAGGACTTGTTTTTGGTAACTTGCTTATTGGCTTATCTGGAAAATGGTGGGATCGTGAGCATAATGTGATGCACCATAGCTATACAAATTCGGCTGAAAAAGATACGGATGTGCAGGGTTTTGGTGGAGCGATTATTGGTAAGCATGATTCTATTAAGTTTATACATCGTCATCAACATGTTTTCTTCTTCTTATTATTACCTGCTATCTATGTTAGTTTTATGATGCAGTCTTATGCTTTTGTTCTTGAAAAGAAAAATTGGAAAGAGTTACTGTTTTTAATGTTACATCTATTGATCCCGGCAACGGTACTTATGTTGCTTGGAACTGTGGATGGTGTTGTCGTTCTACTCATTACGTATTTGGGTTATGGTCTTGCCTTAGGTCTTGTGACCATTACCAATCATATTGGTCTTCCCATACATTTTGGAGAGGATTATAAGCAGTACAGTTGGGTGGATCTACAGACACGGGGTAGTCGTAATATTAGAGGGAGTTACTTGACCCATTACCTTTATGGCGGACTTAATACGCAGATAGAACATCATATCTTCCCACATGCCTCACGTTTTCGACTCCTTAAAATAGCAAAAGAGACAGAGCTTTTTTGTAAAGAACATGGGTTTGTTTACTATGCAACATCACCACTTCAGGCGTATAAAGAGATCTATTTATATATGAGAAGGTTACGTCTGCAGTAATTCTTTTTGTTAATATAAGGTTGCGTCGAAATGGATCTTAGCGAGTATTCTCTTGTGTATGACAGCCCAAGCAAGGTACCATTCGATCGGCGATACCGAGTGGATAGTCACGTTCTTGACAGAGCTTTTGTGCCTCTTTTGTTATCTGTGTCTCCGATAAGTTCAAGAGTTGTTGGCTGTTTCTTCTCTTAGTATGCTCTTTTTTTAAATAACCTAGTTTGGTGAGTCTTTTTGCAATAGCGTCACTCATACTAAGGACAGAAGATACCTTGACGATCTCACAACGTGCATACCGTTTACCAACAAAAGAGACATTTGCCGCACGTAGACTAGCATCTTCTCCAGGTATCTGTTGCGCACCAAAGAGTGGTTTTGAAGCCACCTTTGCACTTATGAAACTGGGGATATACTGAGCTAAATGTCGAATCGCTGAACGTGTTCGTGCATCTACTTCTGAAAATTCCCAGTGTTGTTCAATACGTTTTAAAAAGCTTTGGTCTAGTTTAGGTTGTGCACTGTTCTTACTGCTGCGTACCAGTCCATTTTCAAATAGTGTGATCTCTTTAGTCATACCATGAAGTTGGAAGTACCCACCAGGATAAGGGGTGAATTGCGCCATTCCTTGTGGTGTGCCACGTTCACCGTAAAAGACGATCTCTGGCCATACTTGCTTGTTCTCTTTCCACTGAGTGACATAGGCTGCTTTAAATTCAACAAGTCGCTCTCTTGATAATGCAAGCATATCATCAACAAGACCTGTTCTAAAACCGGCAGCATTGATCAAAAAATCAAAGTCTTCTTGCTTTTGACCTGCATCATTACTATAGTTTATGTTCCAACCATTTTTTTGCTTGTTTTCACGGATATAAGATACTTTTGTGTTGAGTAGAAGTTGGCAGTTTGGTAAGGCTTTTAAGGCTAAGGTGACACCTGCTCCTAAACGAAAGAGGTTAAGACCATACTCTTGAACCATGACAAGTGGAAACTGTACCTTGTTTAAGTCGAGGTTGTTAGCAACTGGGATCATCCACTCATCGAGTGTTGTTGGATTCATAACACTAGTTTGCTTTTGAAGCTTTTTGATCGTTTCATAACTATAGGTCTTATAGTACTCACTACTCTCACCTAAGACTTTGTTTTTAGGATCTTTTATGATGAGGTTATGGTACTCTTTTTGTAAGGTGCTTAGGCGTTGACAAAGGTCATCTGGTGTGCCTTTGTCCTCTTTAGGTACTGCAATGACTGTGGGACGGTAGTCTACAGCAAAAGGATAGAAACGCAAAAGGTCTATAGACTCTTTTAGTAAGGTCACACACTGCTCATCAGAGATATCACGATAAAGGTTGCCTCCAGCATGAAGGTGACAAAAAGGTGGACCATTGACGAGGGTACTCTCTTGTTCAAAAAGGGTGACCTCAAGACCAAGTTCACTAAGATAGAGTGCGATGCTCGAACCTGCTGTCCCTCCACCAATTACCGCGATCTTAGCTTTAGTAGACACTTTTTCGAACATTGATCATACTTTTGAGTGTATGAGTAAGCTGATGAGTGTTCGAAAGTCATCAATCACTGTTGTGGGTGAAAATGTAGTGATATCTTCATCATAGTTATAGCCGTAAGTCACACCAATACTTTCGATGTTAGCCGCGTTAGCTGCGAGGATGTCATTTTTTGAGTCACCTATCATAAGGGCTTCCTCTGTGGAGAATCCTAACTGTTGACATGTATGAAGAAGAGGAAGCGGCTCTGGTTTTTTAACAGGGAGTGAATCGCCGCCTAAAATAAGTTCAAATATATCATCAAGCGCTAAGGCTTTTAAAATAGGATCAACAAAGTCTATAGGCTTATTGGTGACAATACTCATGGCATAACCTGATCTTTTGAGTGTGTTTAACGTCTCATTCACGTAGGGATAAGTACGTGTGGCATTACAGAGGTTCTTTGTATATAAGGCTAAGAAGAGCGCAAGTGCTTCGACAACATAAGTGCTCTTTAATTTTGGATTGATATTACTACTTCCAGAGAGTGCACGTTTGACTAAAGTCTCAGCACCGTTACCTACCCAACCACGAATAGTATCAATACTAAAGGGTTCTTTTTTTAGTTGTATCAACATAGTATTGATAGCGTCAGCTAGATCTGGCACACTATCGATCAATGTACCATCAAGATCAAAGATCAGGAGCTTTTTATGAGAAAATTTCAGAGTGACCTCTTTTCTAATGACTTTTACAAAAATAAGATGTAAAAGGGTTGTATCGTTATAATAATTATAGCTTTAAGCATTTTAAATGAAGATAGTGAATGTGAAGTAGAGTAGAGATTTTAAAGAAGATGTGTAGCTTATAGTGCTGACAGACGTGTCAGCACCCGTGGTTAAGCAGTTGGGTCTTTTAAAAAGGCCAAGTTGATGGTGTCGATACCATTGATAAGCTTTTTACCTACACGTAATTTGACACTGTGAAAAAGGAAAAGCTCTCCAGCATTGTTGATACCCAGGATAAAGGTATACTCACCAAAAGCGTACTTTCTAAGTCCTTTAGGCTCTATGTCTGCAGTAGGGTTTTCAACAAAATGGCAGACACCATTTGGAAAGTCAAATTCACGTGTTCCTGTCTCTTTGATATGTACTTCACCGAGGTCAGATGTGACTTGAACAGTCAGTTTTTGATCGAGTTCATGTGCTCTGATCTTATATGCACCAAAATTTATTTGCATGGTCTCTCCTTTAAGTTTATGAAATTAGTTTAGCCATCATACTAAAAAGAGATATATAATTGACTTGAATGAGCCTATTTTAGAGTACTTGTAATCCATTTGTTAACAAAAGTAAAAATTCATTTGACCCTAACCCCAATTAAGCTATAATACGCGGTTTGAAATTTATAAGCGTTAAATATCATCTGAGTGACCTGTTCTTGGGCATTTAGGTGATGTTTATACGAAGGAAAAGAATGTTACTTTTTACTCCAGGGCCTACCCCTGTTCCAGAATTTGTGCGTGTTGCGATGGCTGGTGAGACAATTCATCACCGTACACCAGAATTTGAGACTATTTTTGCTGAGACACGCGAACTACTCTTTAAATTGATGGCGACTGATGAGGTCATTATGTTGGCTACATCGGGAACAGGTGCGATGGAAGCAGCTGTTATCAACCTCTGTCATGACACACTTCTAAATGTTAATGCCGGAAAATTTGGTGAGCGTTTTGGAAAGATTGCAGTAGCAAGTGGATTAAACAGTGTTGAGATCAAACATGAGTGGGATACCCCAGCTACTGTTGAAGAGGTCGTTGCCGCGGTAAAAGCGAATCCATCTATCGATGCTATAGCAATTCAGATCTCTGAGTCTGCAGGTGGTCTTCGTCATCCAGTTGAAGAGATCGCAGCAGCAGTTAAGGCGATCAATCCAACGATCATGATCATTGCTGATGGTATTACCGCTGTTGGTGTTGAACGTATTAATGTTGAGAACATTGACTGTCTGTTGGCTGGAAGTCAAAAAGCGTTGATGTTACCACCAGGTCTTGCTATCTTGGGTCTAAGTAATGCAGCGGTTGAGAAGACAGGCAAGGGAAAGGGTTACTACTTAAATCTTGCTTCTGAGATTAAGAAACAGTCTCAAAATACTACAGCATATACAGCAGCAACAACACTGATCATTGGTCTTGGTGCAGTGCTCAAGCATATTGATGAGGGTGATGGTTTCGGTAAACTTTACTGCGATACTGCACGCCGTGCTAAAGCGTGTCGAGCAGCTTTAGAAGCACTTGGACTTCACTCTTACCCATCTTCTCCAGCACGTTCAATGACAACAATAGATGATGCTGATGCTTCTGAGATTCGTAAGATCTTAAAAGAGGACTTTGCTGTTAATGTTGCAGGGGGTCAAGATCATCTTAAAGGAAAGATCTTCCGTATTAATCAGATGGGTCTCATAGAGCCTTATGAGATTACAGCAGTTGTAAATGCCGTTGAACTTGCTTTAGCCAAAATGGGACGTCGTCCTTTTGATGGTACCGCAAGTCGTGTCTTCAATGAGACGTATTTTAAAACGATGCTAGAAAAAAGCAAAGAGAGTTGTACATGATATTTGAACACGAAATCCCAGAGGGCTCAAAACTCTACTTTGGAGCTTCTGCAAAACGCAAACGTCACATTGAACAGGTAGCAAGTGAAGTACTTTATGCTGATGGCTTTGAGGAGATAGTGACACCACTTTTCTCGTACCACCAAGATGACTCTATTGCTGACGTCAAAGAGTTAGTGCGTGTTAATGATGCGAAAAACAACAAGATGAGTGTTCGTGCAGACTCGACTATCGATGTTGTACGCATCATAACAAAACGTTTGGGTCGTAATACAAAGCATAGTAAGTGGTTTTACATCCAACCTATCTACCGTTTTCCTTCTACTGAGCAGTATCAAGTAGGAGCAGAGATCATTGGTGAGAACGACTTGAGTGTTGCATTGAACCAGTCTATGGAGATTTTTGAGCGTTTAGAGGTATCACCACTACTCCAAATCTCAAATATTGCTATCCCGAACAAGCTTTCAAAGCTTCTTGATATTCCTCTTGATGACTTTCGTCATATTAACATCCAAAAGTTTTTAGCACTAAACATTGATTGGGTAACGAAACTTGTTTATCTTCAACATCCAGAAGATGTGGATGCGGTGATCAAGATGGTTCCAGAAGAGATCAAAGAAGAGCTTCTGAAGATGAAAGAGATGTGTGAGAAGATCAGTTATAAGAATAAAGTCATCGCACCACTCTACTACGCAAAAATGCTCTATTATGATGAGCTGTTTTTTAGAGTGATCGAGGGTAATAATATTAACGCACGTGGCGGTCGCTACGTCAATGATGATGTGACATCAGTAGGTTTTGCCATCTACACTGACACACTAATAGAAGCAAACAAGTAAGGAAATGAGTATGAACAGAGCAGATTTAATTGTAGGGATCCAATGGGGTGACGAAGGTAAGGGTAAGATCGTTGACGCACTTGCTTGTAAATATGACATGGTATGTCGTTCACAAGGTGGACATAATGCAGGTCATACGATCTGGGTTGACGGTGTGAAGTATGCTCTTCATCTTATCCCTTCTGGTGTTTTGAACCCTAAGGCGATCAATGTGGTTGGTAACGGTGTAGTGCTTTCTCCATCATCTATCATCAAAGAGATGGAGCAGTTTGAAGGTCTTGAAGGTCGTCTTTACATCTCAGACAAAGCGCACCTTAACCTCTCTTACCATGCACTGATCGACCAAGCTAAAGAACGCCTAAAAGGTGACAAAGCCATTGGTACTACAGGTAAAGGTATCGGGCCAGCATACTCAGACAAGATCAACCGTACCGGCTTTAGAGTCGGTGAGCTTCTTAACCCTGCAAAACTTTGCGCAGGTATTCTTGAATATTTTGAGCAGAACCGTGCCATTTTTGATATCTACGAGATCCCTACACCTAAAGAGGTAGACCTTCTTGCAGAACTAGAAGGGTTCAAAGCAAAATTGGCACCATTTATCACGGACACAACACAGATGGTATGGAAAGCACTCGATGAAGATAACAAAAAAGTACTCTTAGAAGGTGCTCAAGGAACACTTCTTGACATCGACCATGGTACTTACCCTTATGTGACTTCTTCTGCAACAGTGAGTGCTGGTGCATGTACAGGTCTTGGGATCAATCCTAAAGACATTGGTAAAGTAATCGGAATCGTTAAAGCATACTGTACACGTGTTGGTAATGGACCATTCCCAAGTGAAGATTTCGGTGATGATGGTGCACGTCTAGGTGAGCAAGGTCATGAGTTTGGTACAACAACAGGTCGTGCACGTCGTTGTGGTTGGTTTGATGCTGTAGCTACACGCCATGCATGTCGTTTGAACGGTGTTGACGAGCTTTCATTGATGAAGCTTGATGTACTTGATGGCTTTGATGAAGTGAAGCTTTGTGTGGCTTACAGCTACAACGGCGAAGAGATCAACTATATGCCAGCTGATCTTGAGAATGTTACACCTGTCTATAAGACATTTAAGGGTTGGAACAACTCTGTAGGTGTTCGTGACTTTGATAAACTTCCTAAAGATGCTCAGGACTTTGTTCGTACTATCGAAGAGATCAGTAGAACTAAAGTTGGGATCATCTCGACGTCACCAGAACGTGACGATACTATCTACTTGTAGAAGCCAGCT
>Ga0256828_1000717_pt1 | contig 21707 bp, 12 predicted proteins | sample CV88metaG_FD_185993 | JGI IMG/M metagenome (GOLD analysis project Ga0256828, IMG submission 185993) | Hydrothermal vent microbial communities from East Pacific Rise, Pacific Ocean - CV88 | ecosystem: Environmental > Aquatic > Marine > Hydrothermal vents | place: Pacific Ocean: East Pacific Rise...
TAGTATTTAAAGTACTTACTTCAGTATCTATTCTATCATTTATATCAGTTTTATTAGTTTCTATAGTACTATTTAAAGTATCAACATTATCACTAATAGTAGTATTTAAAGTACTTACTTCAGTATCTATTCTATCATTTATAGAAGATTCTTTAGAATCAATCAAATCATTAAAATCAGCTTCTTTGGTTTTTATTAATTCATTTATATCATAAATATCGCTAGCATTATTTGAAATATCATTTGCATTTTGTTCTGTAGCATCACCTAATGCTGCTAGCATATCCCCATGCAATTCTAATTTATCATTCACAACACCTAAATTTGTATTAACATATGATAAATCAGCTTTTACATTATATAAATCATCTATTTTTCTTTGTAAATCATCAATATCATCCGTGTCTGCTATTAATAATTCTTTATATGTTTTTGGACCATATTTTGGACCAATATCTCTACCTATTAAAACTCTACCTTTGTCTGAGTTAACTCTGCCATTTGCCTCAACTACATCTATCCCCATTACTAGGTTAGTTAGTTTAGGTCTTGGGCTTGTTGTTGTATTTATTAATGAAGTTGTAACTGCCATCATTTATCCTTTTATTTTTTTATATTGTTTGTTTTTGGAGAAATATATTATCTTCCCCATCCGCTCGTGTTATCTGAATCATCATCAGAATCTCCAGAACCATCGTCATCATCTGATTCAGCACTATCATCATCAGAACTTTCTTCATCATCGTCCCCAGAACCATCGTCATCATCTGATTCAGCACTATCATCATCAGAACTTTCTTCATCATCGTCCCCAGAACCATCGTCATCATCTGATTCACCTAATGAATCATCTTCAAATTCGTCATCATCATCTCCCGAACCATCATCAGAATCATCATCTGAACTATTGTCATCATCATCAGATGCAATTTCATCATTATCATCAGAATCTCCCGAACCATCATCAGAAGTATCATCATCACTTTCATTTGACCCGTCTTCATTTTCTGTTATTTGATCATTATCATCAGAATCATCTTCTTCTTCATCATCTGATAAAAATGGCAAATTGCTAGTAAAACCACTTAATGGTGAATCTTGAATTATATCACCCATTGGAGAACTTTTAAAACTATCCATCATATCATTCATATCATTACTCATATCATCTGCAAAATCTGCAATATCATCTGATTCATACATATTTGGAATTGATAATACTCCTGGTTCCATATCTATTTTTGTAAATATAGTATTTTCTGATAATATCCTATCAACTGAATAATCACTATTCTGAGCACTTATATTATTGTCTTCTGGAATTTGAATTTCTAATTTTTTATTTATATCTTCAATTGATTTCCCAGAACTTGATACAAATCCTTCAAAGAAGCTTGATACTCTAACATCATTTTGCTCAATGTCAGAATTGTCTCCATAAGCAGTTTCTTCATTATATACTGGAATACTTAAGTTAAAATCTTTTCCAAAAGCTGATGGAACAATTGTTGAACTTTGCATACCAAATTTATAATCATCTAATACTATAATTGGTACTGTACTTTTACCTTCATCATTGAATTCTTGATTAGCTAATCCTTGAATATATTCTATAACATCTTCAACATTTTCATATGAACTATCTGCTGTAATTTTTACTGGAATAGTTTTTATAAATTTGCTATTGATATTTAATAAATCTACATCCTTAAAATCTAAATTTTTTAATATATTATTCTCTAATAGATGCTTTGAGAAATAATTTAAATTATCATCGTGCGATGTTGTTATTACTAACTTTTCATCTTGCATGTAAAATGTATATACTTCTACCATTTTATTTTGATTGCTGTTGATTTTTTTCATTCTATCAGCATATGCTGATATACTACCATTTCTTAATCTTGTTTGTATATCTTCATCGTATACAAACTCAATGTAATCTTGAATTAACATGAATTTCCTTTGTGTTTTATTATATTATCGCTATGTTAGTGTTATAATATTTCCATTTTAATTTGATGAATTTGTTGATATGCAAGTTAACCACAAGAAAATCATTCAAAAATATTTTAATATTTTTGAATGATTTATTTTACTTTATTATTTTATCTTTTGAAATACATAATTTCCACTGTCCCATATAACACTATAATCTAAATAATTTACAACATTGTCTACAGCACTAAGATTATGATTATAACTATCTCCTAAAATTTCTAATAGCTTATGTTTTTGAAATTTCATTCTTGAATATATCATTTGATCTTTTATATAAAAATGATTGGGTTGTGATTTATTTTCTAACGTGAATCCTAAAACTTTATATAAATTACCTTCACTCCATCTTCTATTAGCATAGCTTATTATCTCGCTCAGATTATAATTTCTTTCAAAATATTTTAATAATTTGCTTGCTCCTCCAACAATACTATAATCTCTTAATGAACAAAATCTTATTAATTCATATACACTATTAGAGTCCTTAGAATTATTCCGGAATCTATTTTTACCAAATGTCATAATACTTATCAAAGTATTATTATAATATAACCCTAAATTAATCTTACTATTAACACTTCCTTGTAAGTGATTGAATTCTAAAAATGCTTTTGTATCTTCTTTTGTGACTTCTTTTATTTGACACTTTCTAGCATATATTCTATTATTATTTAATTGTAACTCTGTTCTTATAACACTTTTCCAAATATCCTTATGATTCTTATTATTCCAATTCTCCCATTCATTCTCAAATATATGTAAACATTTAAAATTGTTTTGTACTGCTAATTCAGTTTTTAGAAGATGTTTATTTATCATTTTTAATTTTAATTCTTTAGGAGTATTATTAGAATGCTCTAATATAAACTTATTATAACTATGCCAGAATGTCCCATTATATTCTATACCTAAATAAGGCTCATCATTTTTATATATTAATATATCATATTCTGCACCATAACTTCTATCATTAGCTATAACACTATATTCATTATTATCTTTTATTAATTCTAATACATAATTATATACTTCTTGCTCTGCTTCAGATGTTCCTTGATATTTTTTATATTCTATTTTTAATTGTTTTAATTTTTTATAAGCAGCTGTTTCTGAAACATTAAAATGTATCATAAACTCTCTTAATTTGAAATTCATTTTGCCATTGAAAAAATTATCTTCTATAAATTCTTTATCATTATATTGTGATAAATTTGTGATATCTTTAAACATATAATGAGTTACATTATATTTTTTTTGAACTTCTTTTGATTTATAAGGATTATTTACACCCCATTTGAGTAAACCTACTTCTTTTGTATTATTTTTTATCTCTTCTGATTGTGATGCAAATTCTTTATCATATCTTATAATATTAGTCCTTTTCATTTTTTCTCTAACAATTGGAGATTGTGCTGGATACTCGACTCCTAGATTTTTTAAATTGGTCATTTTAACTTTTTCTTGATGTGTTGAAATCTGCCCTGGATTGATTATATCATTTCCGTATTTTTCTTTTAAGATATTTGATATCTTTTCTTTAACTTCTTTATTAGCTAATGGTGAAACACTGCCGAACTTTTCTAAATTAGTCTTTTGAATTTTTTCTTTAATTTCTTTAGAACATATTGGAGCATTCCCATTATATCTCTCTTGATTTGTGTTTTGTCGTTTTTTGACTATTTGATCTTTTTCATCTTTCGATTTATTTTTAAAGTTCTCTGATTTCTTCTTTGAAATGTTTATATTATTTTTTTTACAAGCATTACAACAAACATTATTGAACTTATATGTTGCTTTATTGAATTTCGTTTGATTATTACAATCTTGATGAGAGCATATAATATCCTCTTCTTTGATATCATTCTTTATAATATACCATCGAATTTTTATATCTTCTTTTTGAGTACTATTAGGGAGCTTCTTATAGAAATCAGTTAATTTATATAACTTATCAAATGATTCTTTGATTTTTATATCATCTGAACTGAGAAGTTCTGTCCTAATTCCTTTCTTATTTATTATGTTTTCGAACATTTTATGTTTCCTAATTATAAGTTTTTAGTATATCCTATTATTTCTATACTAACTCATTTTTAGCTTTAGCGTTAAAGCTAAAATGAGATTTTGATTTTATTTTTTAAAGTGATTTTAAAAATTCTGATATCAATTCTTCAATTTTATCAACATCATAATAAGCTATCCTAAGTAATTTTATATTAGTATTTTTTAAATACTCATTTTTTAAGCTGTCTCTAAATTGTACAATTTTTAAATCTTCTTCTGTAAACATATATTCTTTAGCTGTTGCTTTGAAATGTTGAATACCATCGAATTCTATTACAGCATTTAAATCTTTCAAATAAAAGTCAAATGGTAACCATCTTCCAGTAACTGGATTCTTAAACATCTTATATTCTTGTTCAAATGATACATTTAAATCTTCTAAGCATTGTCTAACTTTAGCTTCTCCTAAACTTTCACGAGCTGCTGCGCTACATTTCGGACATCCTGTTTGACGTTTGATGAATGACGAAATATCTGAGCTAATATCTCCGTGAATTTTACAAGTAACTTTTATAGTAGTATCATAATATCCTTTATAATTATTATACCATTCTTCATTGATATCTTCAATTATTATATTTTCAGAATATGGTCTATCTTTTACAGCTTCTATATTATCTTTAATATTTTTTAAAGTATATTTATGAGGATTGCAATGAGAACATTTTTGCTTGCTATTGAAATGATTATTTAAATTTTGAAAAAAAGTTTCTCCACATTCTTTATGAATTATAGGAACTTTAAAATTTTCTCGAATAACTGGTTTTTCTAATGAATCAAACCATTCTTGAGTAATTAAACTATAATCATAATCTTCTCTACCTAATTTTTCAACTATTTCTTGAATGTTTTTAAATGATATTCGTTTTTCTTCTGACACACATTCTGGACATTTATTATGAATAGATTTGTGTTTTTTGATAAATTTACCATGTTTTGGACATATTAAAGTTATATCAGAATTTTGATTTTTATATTCTCGGTTATATGATTCTTCTAACAATTGTATTCCTGGACTAAGTCTTAATACTGCTTCTTCATATGGTATTTTTTGTCCTCCATTATTTTTCCCATTAGTATTTGATCTATCAGCTAGTTGTGAATTTTTAGCATTTGCACATTTTCTACAATTATATCCTTTTATAAATAATGATATTGCTTGCTCAAATTCTCCGTGTATTGGACATATTCTTGTAATTTTAGTTTTTTCAGTTGTACTGTAATTCTTGATAAACCATTCAACTGTTAGACATTCTTCTTTTATTGATGATATATCTCTCCCTCTAGCTTCTGCTTTTGCTATCATTGATACTAATTTTTTACTGTATTTTTCTTCTTCTGTCATTTTCATTTTATTTCCTTTTAATTTTTATATTATATTATAGCGAAAACTTACTTAACATCTACTTAATCATATTATAAATCTATATTAATTCAAAAATTATTAATTGGATTGGTAAATATATTTATAAGATATAGAAATTAATCTATATCTTATATAATAGCTTAAGTGAACTACGCTGTAATTCCTAGAGCTTGCTCATAACCTTTAAGTTCTATAACTCCTAGAGGTTCTGGTCGCACAATTCCAATCCAGTTACGGCTTTTTATAAAACTACGCCTGATTGAGTCAGTTGTTTCGGTCACGATGTAGAGTGGCTTGTGCGAAACCTCAACCAACGTACTCTGACTAAGTGTATCAGATTTAGGAATTAAGTGAATATATTGGTTACCAACCGCAAACGATGTAATAATCTCTAATTTAGCTAAGTTACCAACACTTCCTTCAAAGCCTGTTTCACCTTCAAATCTATCATATTTAATAGCAAATTGTTGTAACGATTTAAGAACCGCAGCTGAATCAATACCAGTTACTAGATATTTAATATCAAATCTTGTAGCTTTTTTAATTTTCTCTTGTAAAGAAATAAGTACAGGAACGATATTTTTGAAAATATCTTGAACTGTTGCAGGTTTAGTATCAGTATCAACTGGAATTTGACTAAGATCCACTAATCTATAGTGTCCAAATTTTTTAGCATTTGGAATATTTGAGTGTAATAAGTCAGCAATTTCAAAATCTCTATTCAGTTTAATTTGATCTTTTACGAAACCTTTTAATTGAGCTATAATATCTAAATTATAAAGTGATTTCCAATCTTGGATAACTTCTTCGATGTTTTCAACTTCAAAAGAATCTTCGATATCACAGTTAATATCTAGAATATCTTGTTTAGGTCTAGATTTAACAACAGCTAATCCATTACCTACCCCTTGAATTCTTAAAGAAATAGTAGCAGTACTTGGAGTTACTGGTTCACCACCCATAGAAATAGTTGACCAAGTTATATCACCAGATTCAAAATTAATTTGACCTTGTAATTTAAACGCAGCTTCTGGAAGATCATCTATAAGATTACCATCAGCATCTTTTGCACCTACTAATGTTAAATCTTCTTGAGAGAAGTTACCTCTAGCATCAGCTACAGCTATAACATCAATATAACAATCTACTTCATCATCACCACTAGTAACTTTAACAACTACTTGAATAGCTTTAAAATTTCTTTTATTTAATCTGAATTTAGAATGATCAGTAGTTCCTAATAATTGTGTAAATACATTACCAGCTTGACCAACAGTAACTTCTTCTTTATTAATTCTCACTTGAGTTGTAGCAGTTGGAAATTCAACTTCATTAACATTACCAGCATAATCAATAATTTTAGATACCCATTTAAGTCTAGGAATAGACATTGTAGGAACATTACTTGGATATACACTAACTACTTTAGATAAAAGTGGATCTGCATAAATATCAACTAACATTGGGAAAGAAGTTACAGCATATGTAATAGCATCTGGAGAAGCTAATAAACTTGCACTTTCTTCTAGTAATGATTCTCTTTGTCTATCAAAGATACCTTTTAATTTTCTAGCTTCTGATTCTTCGAAACCTTCTAATAACTTATTTGTATATGAATCATACGTTACTTGATCAGTAACAATAGTCATCGCACTTGTTGCTTCAGTTAGTAAATCAGCATTATCACTAATGAACGCACTAAAATTTTCTAATATTAAATTGTCTTCCATTTGGAGTTCCTTTTTTATTTTATTTAATTGTTGATTTGTTTTTAAGACTTAAAAACTAAGCTTAAATTTTTTAATTGTATTCTGTTCTAGAAGATTATCCAATAAAAAGTCAACACTTTCTTGAATAGTTCCTTGAACACAACTACCGTCTAATGAACATAAACAATTTCCTTGAGGATCTTGTAATAATGTTGTCATTTCATTTTCTAAAAGTACTTCTACAACTTCTTGTTTAGTTTCCATTAGATTATGAGCTACTTGCATTATGTTCGTTGATTCATTAATGAATTCATAGATTACAGCATTACTATGAGATGGATTAGATACTACATCAAATGTTAAAGCTTTTAAACCATCTGCTTTAACTATTGTTGCACCAGTAATTGGATCTTTAGCACTTGAACCAAAGGCTCTTAAACTAAATCCTATACTTACTTTATCTTTTAATAATCTATACAGATTAATTCCATGCTCATTTGTAAGAGTTTCACAATCAGCTATTATAAACTTGCCATCGAATTCTAATTTGGTGAATAATACACAAACATTCTGTAAACTGATCGTACTTGATCTTTTTAATCGTGCTTGTAAATCTGAGCTCTGTGGACTCGGATGATCGAATTCTCCTAATAGTTTTCTTTCGCTTGCTTTGCTAGCTAGTTGATTGACAATTTCTTGTAACGTCTCAGATGGATAAGTTCTTCCATTATTATTTAGAACTCCAGCTTCTTGTAGCTTTGCTCTAAATTTTAATTTAGGTACTTGACCCATTCCAGGTATAATTTCTATACCTTCTTCTAATAATTCAACATCAACAGAAACATAAGCATTTTCATTAATAATATCTAATTGCAATAAAAATCCTTTAATTTTTTCTTTTCATGTTAGATCTGCAGATATAACCGGTTATTATATAAAAAATGATACAGATACTTATATAATAACCTTCAACATTTGTTTGTATATTGTTAAACTTTGGAGGTAATTTTATAAATATTGCAAAAATTATACTTTAACCTCAACATAATTATTAAAAGGATAAGCATCTTCTAAAGCTATTCCTATAATATTTAAACTATCATTATATGTTAAATCTTTTTTGAACTTACCAATAGCATATCCAGGATTTTCTTCATCAGGAATAACATATTGACTTTTTTGAATATCTGTTTTAATTTTAACAGGTACTCTACCTTTTAAAGCTACTGCTCTAAATAATTTAGAATCTTCTTTACGATTCATCAAATGAGCTGGGTTAGTAGAAATTACCCCAGCTAATGGCAAATCTGGATTATATAAAACAATTTCAGCATCATCTCTATCACTAATACTACAAACGGTTCCTTGAGATAAAACATTAGTATCAATTATACTAATTTTATAATTTTCAGCAATATCTGCATATTCAGTAGAAGTTGCTGTACCATTAAATTTATCTGCATCAATTTCTCCACGAGTTTCACCGATAACAATGCCTCGACCAACTATAGAATCATTAAATGTTAAAGTATCAAGAACAACATCATCATTAAAAGTAACGTTACTATTAAATGCTGCACTCTCATTAAAGCTTGATCTTAAATTAACAGTCAGAGCAGAGCTTGTAGCAGATAAATAAGTAGTTCCAGCACTACTTTGAACATAAAAATTACCACTTTTAACTTTAGTAGCATCATTATCCGCACTAAAAATAGTACTACTGTCACCAACTTTAAAAGTTTGATAAGCAGTAATATTAGTAGCATAAAAATTATCAATATTTTTTAATGTTTTATTACGATAAAAATCTTCTCCTGCAAAGGTTATACCAGAACTATTACTAGCAAAAGCCAAATCTCTACCATTAAGAATAGTTAATTCACCATCAATACTACTATCATCTTTTGATTCAAATCCTTCTGATATAATTTTATCAGACGTTTGAATAATATTATTAACATCAATACTAACTGGATCACTACTATTAATATTTAAACTATTATTTAATTGTACTCTGCCCGATAATAAAGTGTCTCCATCATTTTTAAAAGTTACATAACCAGCATCATCTTTACTTATTATTCCCTTAACATATAATTTATCATATACCTCTAAATTTTGATTAATTTTTATATCAGGGAAATCTGTATCTCCTAGAACAATTTTAGGAGATGTTCCTCCAATCATTCCAATGATACTATTACCTTTATATCTCAATTCAGATGTAAAGTCAGTACCATCATAACTATTTGAATAATCTGAATTTTTAATTTTTGTAGTATCACTAGAGCTTTGATATAAACTATCATAGAAATAAAACCAACTTCTATTATTTTCATCATTATATGAAGTAACATCATTATAATAATTACTTGGTGTATCAGTTAGAGCCCATTCATTTTCATTCTGTAAACCTACCCAATTATTAGAACCAGTAATAGTTTCAGTATTGATTGTTTGAATAGGACCTTTAAAATCACTTAATCTCATTAAGCCTGTTGTGGCTTGATTAGTATAAGTTCTCCAACGTTCTCGAACAATTTTTTTATCTAATAAATTTAATATCTTAGAATTATAAGTTAATTTATCAGTTACTAATTCTTTAAAAGAATCAGAATATAATTTAAATAAATCAAAATCAGTAATTAAAGTTTGAACTCTTTTACTCAAATCATAATCTAATTTTAAGTATTCGAGAGTATGATTACCTAATTCTTTAATTTCATTATTAACAATAGTTGTATATAATTTATCTATTTTTTTATCTTGATCATCCAATAAAGCAATAGTAGTTGTATTATTAATTTCATCAACAAGAAAATCAGCAACAGCTTCTAGCATATCTTTAGCCATTTAATCTCCTTAAAATTTTATTTTTAATAACTCTTTTGTATTTTTTGTAGCTTTAATTTTATTATACAAATTTTGTTTTTTATCTCTTAACTGATAAAAATTATCTTCAATTTCTCGAACCATTTTTTTAGCTTCTTTAATACTAATATTATGATCAACATTATTATAATCTTGAATAATCATTTTATCAGTATCTAATTTACCTTGTTTTTCATTATACAGGATACCTTTTTCTAAATTTTCAGCATCAGTTAAATGACCATCCATCATAATACCATTAGAACATTCAAATATTTTTAAAGTTTGATTATAAGCTCTTTTAATTCTATTACTAGCTTCAGCTTGAGCTTTATCTAATTTAATTTTTTCTTCGACTAATTTTTGAACATTATTAACATGATTAATTTCTTTAATACTTAATTTATCATTTTTTAATTTGATATTTCTAGCAGCTAATTTATCATTATTGATATCTTGTTTTATTTTCTTTTTATGATTTGCTTCTTTTTCTTCTTCTTTTAATCTATTTTGTTCTAATACAATTTCTTGATCTTTAATAGATTCTAAACTTTCTTCTAATCTCATCATAACTCTTCTTAAAAGGTTATAATTAATCACAACATCTACTTTATTTATCATTTGAGGTTCTTTGAATGCCTCAATTGTGATATTTTTCTTTTCACTAATATAATCATTAATTTCTATTTTTAATAATTTTTTAGCATCTTCTGAAGATAGATAATATCTAATATTATCTACCTTAACACTTACTATAAGTTTTAAACTCATTCTATTTCCTTTTAGTCATTAAAATTTGGAGGGGTTGATAATTCAAAATTATCACTAAAAAATTGATCATGATTAATAACATTATCAACATTCCAACCACTTAAATCTTGTTCTAACGATAAACATCCGTTAAACATTCTAGGCATTTGTTCAATTTTTGCAGTATCGAAGCTAGTAATAAAGCTCTGATTAAACTCAGAGCAAAAATCAAACATTGAACTAGCATCAATAACATTGCTCATATCAGCTGAAAATTCTTGATTGAATTTTGAACAATATTTGAACATATTACTAACATCTATAGCATTACTAGTAATTAAATTACTAGTACTTTGATTATAATTAAAACAATAAGCAAACATACCATTTAAATATACTGCTGAGCTATTCCAAGATTCTGTAATATTTTCATCTAAATATATATTGGATTTAAACATACCACTTAAATCAACAGCGCTAGACATATCCCAAGAACTAGTTGAACTTATTAAATCATTATTGCTATTTACAAACATATTATTAAATGATTTTGCATTACTAACATTCCAAGAACTTATATCACAATCTAATGATTTACAACTATTAAACATATTTTTAAAATCACAATATGATGTACTACTAATATCTTCTGGAGATGTATTTATACCCACTTTACTAACATCCCAATTACTTAAATCAGACATAAATAGATAACACTCATAGAACATATAGCTCATATTTTCAACATTACTAACATTCCAAGAACCTAATTCATAATCAAATACTTTACATAAATAGAACATATAACTCATATCAACACCACTAGAAGTATCCCAAGAGCTTATATCAGAATTAAATTCTCTAGCATTTTTAAATACTCCTTTAAAGTTAATAACATTAGAAGTATCCCAGCTATTTATATTTAAATTACTAGCGTCAGAGAAGCTAAACATTTCTTCTAAAGTTACAACATTAGAAGTATTCCAATTACTTAAATCCAAATCAGAAATTCCAGTACAGAATTTAAAACATTTTTCAAATGAAGTAACATTCGAAGTATCAAAATTATTAAACTCTATCCCAGAAAGATCTAAACCATAAAATGCTTTTGTTAAATCAGTAACTTTATTTAAAGTACAATTATTAAAATATTTTATTAAGTTTTTAGAAAATACGCCAGATATATTTGTAATATTATCAAAGTTCCATAAGCTAATATCAAAATCTAAATTATAACATTCATAGAATATACTATCCATAACATAAACTTTAGAAGTATCAAGATAACTTAAGTCTTGATTTAAGTTATGACATCTATAAAATGCTCTATATAAATTAGTAACATTAGAAGTATCCCAACCATTTATAGGACTATTAAATTCATAACAACTATTTAAAAAATTACTATACGAAGTATTATCGACATTATAAAAATTACTAACATCTTGATTAAATAAACTACATTCTTCAAACACATCTGAAAAATCATTTATAGAATTACCATTAGATAGTAATTGATTTACTTCTTGGTTAAATACAGAACATCCTCGAAACATTGCTTGAATATATTTTAGATTATCAAAACTCCAATCACTTAACGAACGATTAAATTTCGCACAATCATAGAACAATTGATAAGTATTAGTAACACTACTAACATTTATATGATTTAATTCTTGATCAAAGTTATAACATTTATAAAACATACTAGAAATATCTCCAATAAATGTATCTATAAAATCAATCGGTTGATTAAAATTATAACATCCATTAAACATTCTAGTAGTTAAACAATCAGTTAAATTAAAATTACTAATAGGATTATTAAAATTAGAATAACTAAACATATCTCTTGCATCTTTAACACTACTCAAATCCCAAGAATCTAACGGACTATTAAAATTGGTGCAAGCATTAAACATATATTGAGTAGTTATAATATTATTAGTATTAACCCAACTATTAATATCTTGATTAAAGTTTGTACAAAATATAAACATTTCACTTGTATCTGTACAAAGTTCAAGATCCCAAGAATCCAAGGGACTGTTAAATAATTCACAACCCTTAAACATAGCTTTCATAGAAGAAACTCTATTAGTTTCCCAAGAGCTAAGATTTTGATTAAACATATAACAATTCTCAAACATACTAGTAAAATCTAAACAATTATGCATATCCCAATTACTAATATTTTGATTAAAGTTATAGCAATCAAGGAACATTTCATCAGAGTATAATATATTATGAGTATCCCATTTGCTAATATCACTATTAAATTGTTGACATCCTTTAAACATTCCTTTAGCTGATAAGATTAAACTTACGTCCCAATTATATAACCATATATCAGATAATAACGAAGCTCCTTCAAAGAAGTAATCTAAGCTTTGTCCTATAAATTTAGGAACATCTAAAGCACTAATATAAGATTGACCGAAGTTTATAAACAATGATTCCAATTTTATTATTTCTGCCTGTTCTTCTCCCCAGTTAATAACATCATGTAAAATTCCACTAATTCTTTCAAATCCAAAAGTTCCTATAATTTTTATAAGAACTGGATCATCAGATTCTGAATGATAATTTATTATAGTATTATTAACTGTTATACTATAAAATACATCATCTGGAAATTGTACAATACAATTTTGATCATGACCAAAATATTCTTTGAAATCTAAAGTGATATAATCATTCTCTGGATACATCTCCATTGCAAATGCTTTTGTTTCATCTATATCACTGAATATTATTTTATTTAGCTCATCCTTCGTATATACTATATCAGGGCGAGCTAATGGATCGAAGGGTTCTGCAAACTCTTCTGGGACAGTATCATCATTTAATCTATCCCATGATGGTAATTCTCCATCAATTACATCACTTATAGTGATGCTTCCTGTACTAACTAACATTTATCTTATCCTTCCCAATCAGGTTCTGTTATACTAGAATTTAATCCAAAATCGGTATGTTCAACAACATTAACAACATTCCAATCACTAAAATCGTTACTAGCATTTTCACAATCTTTAAAAGTTCTATTCATCAAAATAGCATTATCAGTAATCAATTCGATAGTATTATTTAAATCTTGACATCCTTCAAAAGCTGAATTAAAGTTAGTAACATTACGAGTATCCCAAGAGATTATTTGATTAAAACTACTAGCACCGTTTAATATATTCTCTAAACTTTCAACATTAACCATATTCAATTCATCAATAGGAGAATTAAAAGCAGTAGCTTCTAAGAACATATTCTTAACAACTCTTAAACTAGGAGTTCTCCAATAATTTAAGCTATTATTAAAGGTATCAGTAAAGCTGAACATTCCATCAGCTTCTTCTAAAGCATCAGTTGACCAATTAACATTACTATTAAAATTAGTGCATCCACTAAACATATAATTAGCGAACTTTAACATTGGAAAATTTAAATCATTAACATCACTAGCTAAACTAGAACAATCCTGGAACATACTAGAAGCATCTTCTAAATATAAAGAGCTCCAAGAAAAGCTTTGATTTAAATTTTGACATCCTTTAAATATACCAACACAACTAGTTAAATTTTGAACATTCCAATCACAAACCTGATTAAAATTTTCACAATCTTGAAACATATAATTAGCAGTTATTATATTGTCCATTGATAATTCTAATAACTGATTAAAATTAGTGCATCCACTAAACATATAATTAGTACTTGAACTATTAATTATATCAAAATTAATAACTTGATTAAACTCTTCACAATTATAAAACATATTCTCAAAATATATCCCTTGACTTGTATTCCATAAATTTAATTCTTGATTGAATACAGAACATCCAGAAAAAGTATTTTCAAATGATATAACTTTACTAGTATCCCAATCATTTAATGGATTATTAAAATTAATACAATTTTTAAAAGTACTATCTAAAGAAGTAACTTTACTTATATTCCAATTATTTAAATTCTGATTAAAGTTAGTACAACCATAAAATGTATCTTCTAAAGTTATATTATTATCAGTTATAAAATTACTTATATCTTGATTAAAATCTGCACAATATTTAAAAGTAGCTTTAAAAGAAGTAACATTAGAAGTATTCCAAGAACTTATATCATTATTAAATATTGAACAACTATTAAAACAATCTTCTAAAGAAGTAACATTAGAAATATCCCAAGAGCTTATATCACCATTAAATTCAGGGCAATTATAAAACATACTATCAAGTGAAGTATTGTTCTGCATTTTCCAATTATTTAAATCTTGATTAAATACCTTACAATAATAAAACATTGAACTAGTATCAGTAGGTTGAAAATTCCAATCATTTAATGGTTGATTAAATTCATAACATCCAGCAAACATAGAACTAGCATCATTAACATTAGACATATTCCAATTATTTAATTCACTATTAAATACTTTACAATAAGCAAATAAACCATTTGTATCAGTAACATTAGAAGTCTGCCAAGAGCTTACATCACTATTAAAAGCATAACATCCACTAAACATATAAGATAATATAATAGCTTTAGACATATTCCAAGAACTTAAATCATCATCGAATATAGTACATGATCTAAACATACTATCAAAAGATACACCATTACTTGTATCCCAATTACCAACTCCTGATACGAAGCTAGAACACCCATAGAACATACTATCAAATATTTCAATATTAACAGTATTCCAATTATTTAAATCTTGATTAAATAACTTACAATAATGGAACATATGACGAGCACTTTTAATATTAGTAACATCATAAGAATTTAAATCTCCATTAAAAACATAACAATTATAAAACATATAATCAAAATTATTAACAAGTTTATTAATTTTAAAACTACTAATATCACCATTAAAAGCTTTACAACCATAAAACATATAATCATATTTTAAAACATTTCCAGTATCCCAATTATTTAAATCTCTATTAAAAGAATAACAATTATAAAACATTTTAGAAAAATTGGTAACATTTTTAACATTCCAATTATTTAAATCTCTATTAAAAAGAGAACAATTATAAAACATTTCGGAGGTATCTATAACATTATCTAATGACCAATGATTTATATCACCGTTAAAATTTGAACAGTTATAAAACATTCTATGCCAATTACTAGTTAAAGAACTATTATAAAATTTAGGGGCATCAGCAGCAGTAAAATCAACACCTTGAAAATCTCTAAATAATTCTTCTGATTCTAAAAGGATTGCTCCAGATTGACCAAATTGTAATATATCTATCAAAGTACCTTTATTTAATTTAATAGACGTTATACCATACATTTTAATAGTTTTAACACCATCAGAATCATATGTGTGTTCTAAATCGCTTTGATTGTTATTACATACACTTAGAGTACCATCCCCCCAATCTACAATAACATCAAGTAATGATTTGATACTATCACTTCCGAATGAAATAATTTTATTATCAGTTTCCCATTGTCCTATAAGAGACTCTAACATTCTAGCATCAGTAAAAAATAATTCATTAATTTCTGATTTTTGATATGTGCTTTCAATTTCTATATATTGATCAATTACTTCATCTATATCAGTATCAGCAGGATCCCCTTCTATCATATCCCAAGTAAAGGTTTCAAGAGTATCCCCGTCAGATATATCACTGATAGTAATACTCCCTACTCCTTGTTTAATTATTGCCATTTAGTCCTCCCAATTTGGTAATATATTATTATTTGTACCGGTACTATTCATAAAATTATAATGACTAGTAACATTAGCAACATCCCACATACTAAAATCTCTATTTAATATATTAGTATTAAAAAATAAATAATCCATATTATTACCAGCTGAAGTAGACCATCTATCAAATGTTTGATCTAAATTATAACAATTTATAAACATATATTTATAATTGACAACTTTACTCATATCCCAATTATTCATATATTGATTAAATTTATAGCAATTTGCAAAGCATCCTTCGACTTCAACTAAACTAGAAGTGATCCAATTATTTAAAGTTGTATTATATTCATAGCAATCCCCAAACATATATTTGATACTAGTAACTTTACTAACATCCCATTTATCTAGTGGTTGATTAAACACATGACATCCCATAAATAAACCATCAAGATTAGTAGCACTATTTAAATCCCATAAATTAACATATTGATTAAAACTATAACACCTAAAAAACATTTGATTTAAAAATACAATATTTTGAACATTCCAATCTTGAACTTCTTGATTGAAATTATAACACTTGTAGAACATTCCTTCAGTGTTAATGATATTACTTAAATCCCAATCTTTAACTTCTTGATTAAATTGAAAACATTCTTTAAATAATAATTTTAAACTAGAAACCTTAGGAAAATACCAATCTTTAACTTCTTGATTAAATTGATTACAACCACTTAATCGTTCTTCAATATCAGTAACATTTTCTAAGCTAGTATTTAAAATTTGATTAAACATTCTACAATCTTTAAATTGACTATTCATATTTTCAACATTAGATGTATCAAAATTAATTTCTTGATTAAAGTTATAACATTTTTCAAACATACTATTTTGATATTTTACATGACTAGTATCCCAACCATCTAAAGATTGATTAAAATTATTACAACCATAAAACATTTCACTTTGATCAATTGTAGAACTGACGATAAAATGATTAACTTGCTGATTAAATATTTTACAATTTTTAAACATGCTTCTAGTAGTTATAGCACTACTAGTATCAAATAATACTTCAGAATTAAAAACTGAACAATCTTCAAACATATTAGAAAAATCAGTTATATTACTAGTATTCCAATTTAATGTTTGATTGAATGATTTACAACCATTAAAAATAGAATTTAAACTATATAAATTATCAGTATTAATCATATTAAGTTCTTGATTAAATTTCTGACAATTATAGAACATATTATCAGCTCCCAATAATGTTATAACACTATCATTTAATTTGCTATCAAATAATAAACAATTATAAAACATACCATCACTAAAAGATAAACTATCCCATGAAAGATTGCTAATATCTTGATTAAACACATAACAATCTTTAAACATATTACTAGCATATATTACATTATGTGTATCAAAATTTAATGGTTGATTAAATTTATAACACCCTTCAAACATGCTAGAAGTATTTATAGCTTTACTAGTATCAAAAAATATTTCGCTATTTAATTGATGACAATCTTTAAAGCAATTTTCAAATGATAATATATTACTAGTATCCCAATTTTTAGTATTTAATTCTTGTAATTCTACAGCTCCTTCGAAGAAACTATTTAAACTAGTTCCTCCAAATATTGGAACATCTAAAGCAGTTATTAAACTACCACTAAAAGTTTTAAAAAAGTTTTTAAAATTGTAAATTATTGATCCAGTTTCTCCCCAGTTAACAACATTAACTAAACTACCTTCAATTAATTCAATATCTATATCTCCTAAGATAATTAATTCACCTGAGTTAATTGTATCTAATGTAAAAGTATAATCTATTGGATTGCTCAAATTACTATAAGATTTTATAGTACCATTAGGAAATTTGATTATAGTATTAGAAGATATTCCAAATCGTAATGTAACATTATTATATTGATTGCTAATAACTGTTAAAATTAAACCATCAGTATCTTCTAAATTATCAAATAACAATTTATTTAAATCTTCTTTTGTATAATATAGTGAATTGTCGGCTATATTATAATCAATAAATAATCTATTTAAATCTGGAGGAATAATACCGTCAGGGATTATTATATCTTCCCAATTGGGTAATTCGCCATCTATAACATCAGTTATAGATATTTTTCCAACTACTGTCATATTTTCCTCCTATAATTTCCACACTGGATGATAAGCTTCACTATCACTACTTAAAAAGTAATAATACTTAGCAACTTTATTAACATTCCAACTTCTAAAATCGATACTACTATCCATTAAATTAGTCTCATAAAACATACCCATCATATTCACACAATTTCGAGTATCCCAATCAACTGGTGCGATAGATAAACTGTTACAATTATTAAATGTTTCTTGCATGCTATTAACATTGATAACATTCCAATTATTTAAATCCTGATTAAAACTAGTACAAAAAGTAAAAGTATTATCTAATGTTATAACATTATAAGTATTCCAATTACTTAACTCAGAATTAAAATCATAACAATAATAAAACATACTATTAATATCTATTAGATTTTTAGTATCCCAATTATTTAAATTTTGATTGAACTTCTCACACCCGTAAAACATACTATTAGCATATTCTAGATTACTAACATTCCAATCACTAATATCATTATTAAATAATATACAATTATAGAACATACTATTAGCATTAACTAAATTATCAAATATCAAATTTAAATTACTATTAAATTTATAACAATTATAAAACATATTACTAGCAATCATAACATTGCTTAGATCATAATTTAAATCTTGATTGAATTCTAAACAATCTTTAAACATACTATCACATTCTAATAAATTATCAAATTCTAATTCACTGATATCTCCATTGAAATTCTTACAACCATTAAACATATTATTAGCTAATAACAATTTAGAAGTATTCCAAGAAAGTGTTTGATTAAAATTAGTACAATCCTTAAACATATTACTAGCATCTAATAAATTTTTCGTATTTATATTATCTAGTGATTGATTAAAGTTTTGACATCCTTCAAACATACTAACAGTTCGAGTTGGAGTCATGTCCCAATTACTTAGATCTCCATTAAAATTAGTACTCATATAAAACATATATGATAAATCATTACATTCCTCACGATTATAGAATAAAGGTGAATCACTCGCACTAAACTCTGCCTTAGGAAAGTATGAGAATAAGCTATATGTTTGTAATAATAAACACTCTCCGAATTGTAGAACATCATTTAATGTTCCACCAGCTCTCCAAGCACCTCCAGAATAAAATTTGGTAAGCTTCATATTAAAAGTTCCATAAACTTTTATAGTATAAACACTATTATCAGGATACACATGAGATATTTGATCAGGCGTATTTGAATATATTTCAACACAACTATCATCTCCCCAATCAATAATACATTCTATTAATCCTTTATATTTATCAGCACAATTAAAATTAACAGTATTATAATATCCTGGAATAACTTCAATAATTAGAGCATCCTTTCTTCTCTCTTCTGTAAATAATAAATTAGCTAATTCGCATTTAGTATATTGATTATCTTCATTAGCAAATTCTTCAATATATTCTTCAATACCATTACTGGATTCTAAATCACCTTCTAGATCATTAAAATCAAAATTAGTTAATGTTTCTCCATCATATATAATTTCGATAATCGCTGACCCAACTCCTATTAAATTACTCATATTATCCTCTATTCAAAATTAGGTAATATATTATTATCACCAGAACTTATTAAGAAATTATCACTCGAAGTTACATTAGTTACATCCCAATTTGAGAAATCAACATCACTAATAGCCACATTATTAAACATATTACTCATATCAACAATTTGACCAGTGCTCCACATACTAACATCTTGATTGAAATTCTCACAATTTTGGAAACTTGCTCTGGCACTATAAACATTATCTAATTCCCATCTATATAACGGTTGATTAAAAACACTACAATTATAAAATATTTCATCAATATTAGTAACATATAAAGTATTTATATTATTAATACTTTGATTAAAAGAATAACAATTGTAAAAACATCTACTTAAATTTCCAGGATATCTTGGAAACCATCTATTAATGTATTGATTAAAATTCTGAGCATCTTCTAATAAACTTCTTAAACTTATTCCTGCACTTGTGCTACAAAGATCTTGTGCAGTAATTCCTTCATCTTCATATCCTTTTAATAACCCTTCCATATATACAAATTTAGTCATAGTAGTCCCCCATTGAATTACATCAACAATTTTACCACTTGTCATACTAAATCCTACATTTCCTGTAAATCTTAATATTATTAAACTATCATCTGGATATTCTCGTTCTGTAGTTATAGAATCATCTCCTAAACTATAAGTACAATATTCATATTCTGTCTTAGACCATTTAATAACCATATTAACATCATCTATCCCATCTGTTTTGATATCTAATATTATTTTATTATTATTATCTGGTTGAACTAGAAAATAAGTTTGATTATCAAATCTTACCATTGAATCCATGATTTCTTCTATTTCTTCTTTTGTATAAGTGTCCTCTTTTTTGATCTTCCCAGAAGTTATTTCTTTTATTCCTGGAACATCTTCTATTGATCCTTCTAATGAACTATAAGTTGGATTAGTACCGTCCCATCCTTTTACATCTGTGATTGTTATTGATCCGATTCCTACTCGTAACGACATAATCATCCTTTATTTTATTTATTTTATTATCCGAATTTGTTTTGATTTTAGCTTCTATGACATATAAGCTAAATCTTTAAAAATATTTTTTTATTTTTTTAATTACGCTGGGGATCTTTGGACTATGTTTCAGGTTCCTTGAAAGTTATTAAGAAATGTTATTATTTCTATACTAACTCATTTTTAGCTTTAGCGTTAAAGCTAAAATGAGAAATCAAAATAAAAAAATAAAGTGATTTAAAATTTTACGCAAGAATCTGCTAGAACTCTTACATTATACTGAAACTGCGTTATTTCTATACTAACTCATTTTTAGCTTTAGCGTTAAAGCTAAAATGAGAAATCAAAATAAAAAAATAAAGTGATTTAAAATTTTACGCAAGAATCTGCTAGAACTCTTACATTATACTGAAACTGCGTTATTTCTATACTAACTCATTTTTAGCTTTAGCGTTAAAGCTAAAATGAGAAATCAAAATAAAAAAATAAAGTGATTTAAAATTTTACGCTAGAATTTTAGTAAAAATTCTGAGGAGAGTATATGA
>Ga0256828_1000718_pt1 | contig 21695 bp, 23 predicted proteins | sample CV88metaG_FD_185993 | JGI IMG/M metagenome (GOLD analysis project Ga0256828, IMG submission 185993) | Hydrothermal vent microbial communities from East Pacific Rise, Pacific Ocean - CV88 | ecosystem: Environmental > Aquatic > Marine > Hydrothermal vents | place: Pacific Ocean: East Pacific Rise...
TGTCTATCTCAAATGACATTACTGAACAAACCTGTCATCTGACTTTTTACAACTTACCTCTTCTAAGCTTGAAAGCATCCAACCACTTAAACTCTTTCCTTCAACCTTATCAAAGTTTTCTATATATGGCTTTATATCAAGCAAAGGTGTACCATCTAGTATATCTACCCCTTTGATAGTCACTACATTGCCCTCAACTTTGACAAGTTCTACAACTGAAAGTCCCAAAGAGTTTGGATGCATAGGTGTACGAGTAGCAAAAACGCCTCTAGGGGTATTTGTCTTATCATTGAAAGGTACTACTTGAAGTTTGGGTTCTTTGACTTTGTGGAAGTGGTATATAAGATACACATGACTAAATCCATCCAAATCTTTGAGTCCATCTGTAAACTCTTCTTTGAACTCTATAGTAGCATAAACATCTCTAGCACCTTTTGGTTGAACAGGCATATCTACAAGCTCACAAAACGGCGAACGGATAGTAGCAACAGGTTCTAAAACTATAGACATAATCTATCTCCTTAAATAAAGATTGTATATTAACAAGAGTTTCTTAAATTTGGTAGAGTTATTAGTACGATAAGTTTAAGTTATTATAGTTTATCTTTATACTTTGTAATACCGATGATATATAGAGTATCATTTTTTATATCTACTTTATAAGGTATAACATATCCTTTATATATCAAATCTCTAATGTTATCATCATCAAAATAGATGGATTTTCTATACATAAAAGGGAAATCTTTTAGTGTTTTAATCTTACTTCTTAATCTTTTATTGAAAAGTATAGCTATACTTTTTTTATCTTTGGCTATAAATTCTAAGATACCTAAAAGAGTATCAATATACTCTTGTGTTTCAACTATCTTCATAATCTATCTAAAAAATCATCTACTATTTTGTTAGCTTCATCTTCACTATATAGTGGCATAGTATCATTTTGCATATCATTGTAAATATTGTGAAAATACTTTTTGTTTGCTTGGTGGTTTTTTATAGTTTCTCTATGAAGATAACTCTCTTTGATAAATTCTAAAAACCTCTCTTTGTTGCTTTGAAAACCTTTGATAAATATATCTTCTATTTCACTATTGTCTATCTGTAGTGTTATCATTATAGTTCTCCTTTTCTAAAGATAATTATATCAGATTTTTACTTTTTGACATAAGTTACAAACTCTTTATCAGTTATCTCTTGACAATAAACTTTAAAACCTTTAGCTTCAAACTCATCCATAAGAGGTTGTGGCTTAAAATCTGAAGCGATAGATAGGATATCTCCTGCTTCAAACTCTCTTAGAATATTAAAAGATTTTGCTAAAGGGTTATCTTCTTGGTCTAAAAGCTCATTGGCATTTATGCTCTCTTTTGGCTCTTGTGCTATCCATTTTGGAGCTTCTTGAGTATCTTTAGTATCGCTTTCATCATCCCCTATCAATGGTTGGTCAAATTTACCTCTTAAGATATTGACAAGTTCAAGTGGTTGCATACCACCTACTATAGCCGCTTGTTTTATAGTCGCTAGTTTTGCTACTGTCCTTCTAAGTACTGGGTTGTTTAGTTTTTTAAACTTTGGATTGATATCTATAAGGATATCTTTCATATCTTCATGACTATTTAGCAAGTCTGCTATCTTTGTATCCAGAGTAATATCTATCATTTTTAACTCCTCGTATAATAAATAAGGAGTATATTACTCCGAGTTGAATATAATTTTGCTTAGTTATGACTTTATGCACAATAATAAGGATTTTTTACAATAATGGAAAACTATATAATCTATACAAGCTTAGCTTTTTTCCTCTCTATACTATTTTCTATGGGAGGGGCTGGTTCTGGTGTAGCCCTCATACCTATACTCAACTTCTTAGGTCTTGACTTCACTCTAGCTAAGGCTTTGGGACTATTTGCAGGAGCATCTACTACTATCACATCTAGTGTGATGAACTTGAGGCGAAAAGTTGTAGAGTTCAAATTTGTCATCCCTATAGCCTCTATGATGCTAATCTTTGCTCCACTTGGAGCATACTCTAGTAGGTATATAGATCAAGATATAGTCAAGTTTGGTTTTATGCTTATGCTATTTTACAGTGCTAGTATGATGATGTTTGGCAAGAAAAAAGCCCTACTTCACGCTACTAGCTCTTTAGTTTTGTATATAGTTGGTATAGTTGTAGGATTTTTGGCTGGACTTTTAGGGGTTGGTGGAGGCAATATCCTCATACCACTACTAGTACTACTAGGATTTGAGCCTAAAAAAGTAGCTGTCACTGTAAGTTTTGTAGTTCCATTTTCTGCATTGGGTTCATTTTTTACCTATGCTAGTTATGTAGAGATAGATTATATGCTCCTAGCTCTCATATCAGCTAGTGCCATAGCAGGAGGATATATAGGCAACTACCTTATGCACTTCAAACTAGAGCAAAAAGATATCAAAAAAGTGATGGCTCTTATACTCTATGCTCTAGCACTTAAACTGCTTTGGCATTTTATTTATAATATTTTTTAATCTTCATTATTCTATTTAAAAATCGCCATATTTTCTATGCCTTTACCATAAAAGCTACAATTTACTTGTGTGTTATTAATCAAATAGCCTCTAAACTTTTCAAATAATTCAAGATTTGGTTTCAATGGTGATTTCCAAAAGCCATCTAAACATTGCTTATCACATAATCCATCTATATCATATATAGCATTACCTAAAACTTTTACTGGAGAATTATGATATAGTGCTTGTAATCCTACGGTAGAATTAATCGTTATTGTACCCATAGTGTGTGAAAGAAGTGTTGGTAAATGTAAGTCATATACCACAATGATTTGTTTAGCTACTCCTAACTGTTTTGATAAATTTTTAATATATTTTGTATAATTTTTTCTACCTCTATCCATAGGATGGTGTTTTAAGATAAGATATATATCATCATCCAAATTAGCATTTGCAAAAGATGTTATTACAATCTTAATAAACTCTTCTATAGTATTAAAACTAGAGTGTGTTTTTAACTGAAAATCATTGTGTGTTTGCAATGGAACAAAAAAGAATTTCTTTTTTATGATATCATCTTGTTTTTTATACTCTAAAACTTTATACAAATACTTTCGATATAGATTTCTAATACCATAAAAAAACTCTTTAAAAGGGTGCAATTCTCTATGGTGTGTATAGTAAGGATATCTAAACTTACCAAAATAAGCAAAGAGATAATATATACTTGCACTTACTGCCATCTTGATAAAGCTAGGGTTTGTTGGTAAATCTTCTTTATGGATATATTCATCTTCTGACAAAGTACTATAAAACTCTCGCTCTCTTGATATCAAAGAAAAATTATTGACACCCCACTTTTCCAATGTCACATAATTTGGTCGAACATAACCTTCTTCAAAAACATATATTTCTATATGTAATATTTGGGCTACCTCAATAGCTATACGCTGATAAGATCTACAATCACCTAATAAAAAAACTTTATCTATTTGATTTTGAAGAAAAAAATTTTCAATAAAATCTTTCCATCTATCAATGGGTTCTTTATATGGTATATAATGATCCTTATTAGCAAAAATCCAATCACCAGCATTAAATCCTATACGAAATGTGGTTGCTCCATAAATACGAAATAGTCTATCAAGATCCCTAAAAAACATTCCCATAGGACCTTGCAATAACAATATCTTTTTCCCATTTATGTTACCAATTTTATTCAAAGATATACCTTTTCCACATTTTTTATACTAGATTTTTAATCAATGATTGAGATATCTTTAATATAATATTTTATATCTATCACAAATTTATATAGTCTGTTATTATATCGTTTTTTCATTATGTCCAAGTTAACAATTAACTCTTTATAGTACCCCAAGAAAAACAAATAATATTTTGTAAAGTTTAACGCCCCAAAAAAGTGCTATCAGTTCTACCCTCATCCTTCAAAATTATTACAAATATTAAAAGTTTTTTTAATAATTTTTAGATTATTATTCAATAATATACCTCAATAATAATCTAAATTTATAACCTATTTTATCTTTAAAATAATTTTCATTTAAACATTTTATAAAAACTAATAAATTCTTATATTCTATACATTTTAAAAAATTATTTAAAATCAGTTTATCTTCAATATCTATATCTTTTTTATATAATGCTAACAAAAAATCTTTTCGATCAATATATGGCAACCCATTAGAGAAAAAACCTTTAATTCTCTCTATTATACTTTTATGTCTATTGCTAACATTTAATTCATGAATTCTATATCTTACAAGAGCTTCATTTAATGTTATGCGTGTACCATATATCTCATTGATAACACCTATATAGTAATCATGCATAGGTATATTATTTGGAAAAGGAAGAATTATTTCTTTTAAAGCACGATTAAACATAAGTGTATTACCCATAATCCCACTACGAGATATAATAATATCCAAAGCTTTATAAGATGGGAAATTATAACCTTTGAAATCAAAAAAAGATTTATGAATAGACATATCTTTATTATCTATAACTTCCAAATCTGTATGCACCAAGACTGGTGTTCTATACATTTTTATGATATTTACTTGTAACTCCAACTTGGAAGGTACCCAAATATCATCATGGTCACAAAGTGCTATTAGTTCACCATCTACAGTAGCTATACCTTTCTCAAAGTTTTTTATCACACCTAAACGAGAAGTATTTTGGATTATATTTATAAAATCATACTGCCTTTGATACTCTTTTAATATTTGCCATGTATTGTCCTCAGAACAATCATCTAATACAAGTAATTTTATATGTTTATATGTTTGTTCTACTATAGAGTCCAACTGTTTATGCAAATATCTCTCAGCATTATAAGTTGTCATGACTATAGATACCGTTGGATTATACATTGTTTTCTAACTTCCCAAATTTATTACTACGATAATCTTTTATACCTTTAATAATATATGATATATCTTTGAAAATATTTTTACTAAAACTAGTTTGCAAAATAAAAAATTTTATCAAATATCTATCCCTCTTTTTAAAAAAATCTATATTATATACTTTATATATTCTTCTTATATAAAGATAATTTCTTATCATATAATATAACCTAAGTGAATCATAAATCTTAATTTTTGAAAACCACTTATGAGATATCCCTAGACTATGATTTACTGCAATATGATTATCTTTTAATATTATATACTTATATCTCTTTAATCTTAAACAAAATTCATGATCTACTTCATCTATAAATAATTTTTCATCAAAACCACCTATTTGCATTGTTATATCAATATTGATACAGTTAGCAGAAGTCATGACAAAATCCACTTGCTCATATCTCGTTCCTATTATATTTATAAATTTTTTATTATGCAATGGAGATATAAGAGCAATATTAGTATCATCTAACATATATATATTTGATAAAAAATGTAAACAATCATCTTTTTTTATAAAATATGTATCTTGGTCAAAAGTAAGAAGCCATTTATAGTTATCTTCTTTGGCTTGTTTCAATGCTATATTAAGTGCTTTTGAAATACCTATATTGGAACCATAATGTAAAACTTTAATTTTATTAGATACAAACCCTGATAATAATAGAGTACTATATTGATAAGAATTATCAATAATATATAAACAATCTATATAATCTATATATGATAATATATTATATTTTACTATAGGCAAAGGATTGTACAATATAACTACAGCAGAAATATTTTGCATCATCACCTCTACAACAACTCTTTATAATAATTTAATTTAAATGTAATATACCATAAATATTATAAGATATTATATTTATTTAAGTACCACTTTATAGTTTTAACAATACCACTATCAAAGTTTTCATTGGCTTTCCATCCAAGTTCTTGTTCTATTTTAGTAGCATCTATAGCATATCTTCTATCATGACCTGCTCTATCTTCAACAAATGTTATAAGCTCTTTATAGCTATTTTTACCTATCCTCTCAACAGGAGGTACTTTTTGATCTAGGATAGAACATATAGTATCAACTATTTGAAGATTTGTTCTTTCATTTCGTCCACCTATATTATAGGTTTCACCATTTTTACCATCATGATATACAAGATCTATACCCTTACAATGATCTAACACATATAACCAATCTCTTATATTTTTACCATCACCATATATAGGTATATGATTACCATTTATGGCATTTCTAATTATAGTCGGTATCAATTTTTCATCATGTTGTTTTGGACCATAGTTGTTAGAACAGTTTGTAATAACCGTATTAAGTCCATAGGTTTCTTTATAGCTTCTTACTATCATATCACTACTTGCTTTAGATGCACTATAAGGAGAGTTTGGAGCATATGGAGTATCTTCACGAAATAAATCATTTGGATCATCACTAAGTGTCCCATATACTTCATCTGTACTTATATGATGAAATCTACAGTTTTGATACTCTTTTTTATATATAAATGGTTTTTCCATCCAAAAATTTTTGGCAACATCTAAAAGTGTATATGTTCCATTAACATTAGTCTCTACAAAAACTCCTGGGTTTTTTATAGAGTTATCTACATGAGATTCAGCTGCAAAATGTATCACACCTTGTATATCATACTCTTCAAATATAAACTCAACTAAATTACGATTGCAAATATCACCTTTTATGAACTTATATCTTGGATGGTCTTGAAGCTCTTTTAGGTTATCTAAATCCCCTGCATAAGTCAATAAATCCAGATTTATAACTCTATAATCATCATACTTTTCTAAAAAATACGGAACAAAATTACTACCAATAAATCCTGCACATCCTGTTACTAAGATACTCTTCATTACTTTTTTTCTCCTAAGATTGTTAAACATTGACTTAAGCTATCTTTCCAATAAGGAATTGACAAATTGAAATCATTTTTAATTTTTGATTTATCTAGTAATGAATAGTGTGGTCTTGATGCTGGTGTTGGATAATCTTTTGTCAAGATAGGCTTGATTTTACAATCTACCTTTGCCATTTTCATTATCTCTTTAGCAAAATCATACCAACTTAATACACCTTCATTGCTATAATGATATATCTCAACATCCTTGGTATCTATATCTGGCAATATTTCCAGTATAGTATATGCCAAATCTTTAGCAAAAGTAGGTGTACCTACTTGATCAAATATCACATTTAACTCTTCTCTATCTTTGCCAAGTTTTAACATAGTCTTTACAAAGTTAGCTCCAAAGCTACTATATACCCAAGATGTACGAATAATAATCGAGTTTTTTGGATTTATCTCCAACATTTTCAACTCACCATCTAGTTTGGTTTGACCATATACACCTTGAGGATTTGTAGAGTCTGTTTCTATATATGGTCTATAGTTTTTACCATCAAAAACATAGTCTGTAGATATATGGACAAGTGATATATCATTATTTTTGGCAATATCACTTAGATACTTTACTGCTATATGATTTATTTTATCAGCATTTTGACAATCCTCTTGAGCTTTATCAACTGCTGTATATGCTGCACAGTTGATAATATGAGTGATTTTATTTTCTTGACAATATTTTTGCAAAGCACTTTTATCTGTGATATCTAATATATTTTTATCTGTAAAAAAAAAGTTATATTGATATTCTGTAGATAAACTTTGAAGTTCAGAACCCACTTGTCCATAGCTTCCTGTTACAAGAATATTAGGCATAATAATCCACTCCATACTCAAATAAATCATCTGTTTGAGATAGTTTTGGCTGTTTTTTATCTTTATCAGATAAAATCAATTCATCTTTTAATAATACCCAATCAACACCTATACTATCATCATCATAAGCAATCCCTCTATCACATTCTGAAGAATAATAACTATCAACCTTGTAAGCAAATATAGTATCATCTTCAAGTACTACAAAACCATGGGCAAAGCCTCTTGGTACTAAAAGCTGTTTTTTATTGTCACTACTGAGTTCAACTGATACATACTGTCCAAAAGTAGGACTTCCTCTTCTAATATCTACAGCTACATCAAGTACTCTTCCTTGGATAACTCTTACTAGTTTCGTTTGAGCAAATGGAGGAAGTTGATAGTGCAAACCCCTAAGAACACCTTTTTTACTTTTACTTTCATTATCCTGACAAAAATCTATCTTGTAACCCAAAAATTCACTTAGCTTATCTGCTCTAAATGTTTCTACAAAATATCCTCTATCATCTCCAAAAACTGTTGGTTCTATAACAACAACATCTTCTATTTTTGTTCTAGCAAACTTCATACTTCTACCTTACCCTCTTTGGCTCGTTTGATTAGATATTGTCCATATTGGTTTTTCTTTAATGGTTCTGCTAATTCCAAAAGCTTTTTCTCATCTATATATCCCATCTCATAAGCTATCTCTTCCAAACAAGCTACTTTTAAACCTTGTCTATTTTCTATAGTCTGTATAAATTGACTAGCTTCAAGCAAACTTTCATGTGTTCCTGTGTCTAACCATGCATAACCCCTGCCCATAAGCTCAACACTAAGTCTATTTTCATCAAGGTAAATTTGGTTTAAAGTCGTTATCTCTAACTCACCCCTATCACTTGGTTTAACAAGCTTGGCTTTTTGTACTACATCAGAAGGATAAAAATATAATCCAACAACAGCATAATTACTTTTTGGCTTATTTGGTTTTTCTTCTATAGATACCACATTTCCTTTTTTATCAAACTCAGCTACACCATATCTTTGGGGATCTTTTACATAATAACCAAAAACAGTAGCTTTATTTTCTTCTTTTGCTCTCTTTAAACTATTGCTAAGCAATAAAGAGAGTGCATGTCCATAAAATATATTATCTCCAAGTATCAAACATGCATCATCTCCATCTAAAAATTCTTCTCCTAGCAAAAAAGCCTGTGCAAGCCCATCAGGAGATGGTTGAATTTTATATTCCAACCTAAGTCCTAAGTGAGAACCATCACCAAATATATCTTTATAATTTTGAATATACTCTTCATTAGAAATAATAAGAATTTCTTTAATACCAGCTAACATTAGTACAGACATTGGATAATATATCATAGGTTTATCATATACTGGTATAAGCTGTTTACTAATACCTTTTGTTATGGGATAAAGTCTCGTTCCACTACCCCCTGCTAAAATTATTCCTTTCATTTATACTCCTTTTATTTTACTATAAACCAAGGGTTTAAAAGATTTTCTTTATTATATACTAAAGGTTTATTACTATTATGTTGATAAGTCATTTTTCCACTTTCTCTGACTATAGCATCAGCAGCAGCTGTATCCCATTCCATAGTAGGTGCTAGTCTTGGATATATATCAGCAATCCCTTCTGCTACCATACAAAGCTTTAAAGAACTTCCTTTGCTAACTTGTGTGATATATTTAGAGTCCAATGCATCTATAAACTGTTGAGTCTCTTCTGAAAGATGAGATTTACTAGCTACTACACTTAGCTTCTCTTTTGGATTAGTATTATGGTATAAAGGCAAGTTTTGATTGTTTTTGTAAGCACCTTGCCCTTTTTTTGCTTTATACACCTCTTCTATAGCAGGAGCATAAACCACTCCTAGTACAGGGGCATTGTTATATATAAGCGCTATATTGATTGTAAATTCACCATTTTTTTTGATAAATTCTTTTGTTCCATCGATAGGGTCAATACACCAATAGTAATCCCAGTTTTTTCTTATACTATATGGTGTTTGCTTATTTTCTTCAGACATTATAGGGATATTTGGATACTTTTCTTCTAATGCACTACATATAATCTGATTTGCTTTCAAATCAGCCTCTGTTAGAGGGGATGTATCATCTTTATACTCTACATCAAAATCTTTTTTGTATATCTCCATGATAGCTTCTCCAGCATCTATAGCTATCTTCTCAACCTCATTTAAATCTATCTTCTCAAGCATCCAAATATCCTTTATCTTTCAAATATGATATAACTTTTAAAGCACACTCTTCTATTGTCATCTCATCTGTTTTGATATGAATCTCTGGATTTAGTGGTGCTTCATATGGAGATGATATACCTGTAAAGTTTGGTATCTCTCCTGCTCTTGCTTTTTTGTATAAACCTTTTGGATCTCTTGATTCACAAACCTCTAATGGAGTATCTATAAATATCTCTATAAATTCTCCATCTTCTACAAGTTCTCGAACACTATCTCTATCTTGTTGAAAAGGTGATATAAAAGCTGTAATCACCATAATACCTACATCCACAAACAACTTAGAAACTTCACCTATTCTTCTGATATTTTCTATACGATCTTTTTCTGAAAAACTCAAATCTCTATTAAGTCCCATTCTGACATTGTCACCATCAAGAAGATATGTATGTTTCTGTAAAGATACTAACTGATTTTCTACTGCATTAGCCACTGTTGATTTACCAGAACCACTCAAACCTGTAAACCACAATATGCAAGGTTTTTGTTGCTTTAAGGATACTCTTTGTTCTCTTGAGACATGGTGATTATGCCATACTATATTATTGCTATTTGACATAGTGTTTCCTTACATATTTAACTATAAATTCAGCTGATTCTTCAACATCCATATTGTGTGTATCTATAATTATTTCTGCATGCTGAGGCTCTTCATATACATCACTTATACCTGTAAAATTTTCTATTTCTTTATTAAGAGCTTTTTGATATACACCTTTATAGTCTCTTTTAATACAAGTTTCAACATCAGATTTCACATATACAACTATATTGTTTTTTACCATTTGGCGAATCATCTTTCTTGACTCTTTATATGGAGAAACAAAACTACAAACAGTAGATACAGAGTTTTTTTGCAATGTCTGAACAAGGTGTCCTATCCTTTTAATATGACGATTTCTCTCTTCTCTAGTATATCCGGCATTTGGAAACATCTCTCTGATATCTTTAGAATCTATCCTCTCTATGGGTATATCTAGCTTTTCTAACTTCTCATATACTTTATCAGCTATAGTTGTTTTCCCAGAGAGTGGCAATCCTGTAAACCATAAATTAAATGGTTCAATCCTTTTACGACCCCATCTAATCTTCTGCCATACTTTTTCATGTCCCCAGTATAATCCTACTTTGGCTACAGTCTCTAAAAGACCTGTTACGATAGCTAGTTCAATATCACCAAAAAATATATACACTATAACCATAGTTGTAGATGTAGCTACAAAACGCCATGTTATACCTTTGACAATAGAGCGTTTATTTGTCTCTTTATACATTATATCTCTCTACAACCCCATTCTGGGAAAAATTCTCTTATATATCTGTTGAGTGCTTTTTCTGAATCACTATACTCTTTTGAAGGCAAAACATTATGTACAGAGCTTTCATCCCTTTTTGTAACACCCACTATCATACCAGCTCCTACAGTATTGTTTGTAACCCTATCTACAACTATAAAACTACCTGTATATCTATTTTGTTTATAAGGGTCTGCTGCTATAGGTCTGTTTAGCAACATCTTACAAGAGGCTATATCATTAAGTTCCAACTTATCAACTTCTATTTTTTCATAGGTATTAACATCAACTTTATAATTGATATGCTCAAAACTACCAGATACTACAGATGAAGCTCTCTTGATATCATAAGTTTTATCTACTTCCATAGGTTTCTCATCCATCCAAACCAACATCACTTTCAACGAGTTCGAAACTCTTGGCAAATCATCAGTGTGTACTATCATATCTCCACGAGATATATCTATCTCATCTTCTGTTGTTATAGTTACTGCCATAGGAGCATACGCTTCTTTTGTTGTAGTATCTCTATGCGCTTCAGTAACATCTCCTGCATTGATGATACTTTTGACTTTTGTACTTTTACCTGATGGCAAAACAGTGATATCATCTCCTACAGATACACTTCCTGATGCTATAGTTCCACAAAAACCTCTAAAGTCAAGATTTGGTCTGTTTACATACTGTATAGGAAGTCTAAAGCTCTCTTTTTTTACTTCTTTTGAGATATCCATAGTATCTAGTAGATTTAAAAGAGCTTTACCTTCATACCATGGTGTATGAGAACTGATATCTACAACATTATCTCCATTTAAAGCACTTAGTGGTATATAGTATCTGTTTTTTATACCTAGTTCATCTGCCAACTCTTCATATAATGCTTTAATATTTTCAAATACATCCTGACTAAAATCAACCAAATCCATTTTATTGATAGCTACTATAACATGTTCTATCCCTAAAAGGTTAACTATAAAGCTATGTCTTCTTGTTTGAGTCAGTATGCCTTTTCTCGCATCTATAAGTATGATAGCCACATCAGCAGTTGATGCACCTGTGACCATATTACGAGTGTATTGCTCATGCCCTGGAGTATCTGCTATGATAAATTTTCTGTTTTCTGTAGTAAAAAATCTATATGCCACATCGATAGTGATACCTTGTTCTCTTTCACTTTGAAGACCATCTACGAGTAAAGCTAGATCTATCTTATCTCCTGTAGTTCCATACTTTTGACTTTCACTCTCAGCTGATGCCAACTGATCATCAAAGATCATCTTACTATCGTATAACATTCGTCCGATAAGAGTACTTTTACCATCATCAACACTACCACATGTCAAAAACCGAAGCATATCTTTATTTTCATGTTCTTTTAAGTATGCTTCTATATCTAAAGCTATTTTTTCATCTTTACCTATCACTTAATATAACCTCACTACATTTTTTTACACTCATTTAGAATTTTTTATTATAACATAGTTATACTTGTTCTGTTTAGCTAATCAAATACTACAATTTAATGGTATATATTTTTTTAAAGAAACTCTATATCTTCATAATTAAATATACCTCTATATAAATAAATTGTCAAATTGTAAATCCTTATACTTATCAAAAACTTTTTTTTGTAAAGCAAAGATTTGCATAATCTTTTCACTAAGTTCTTCTTTTGGAATTTGATATTGTTTTAGTACCTCATCACAATCCATCATTTGTTGTATAATAAGTTGTTTATCATGTGCTTTGATATTAAATCTATTGAGAGTTTTTAAAAGTTCTATAGCTATAGTACTCAAACCTTTGTTATGGCTAGATTTAAGTTTGATATTCTCTAAATCTATATCAACTATATTAAATAGCTTTTTTAATATACCTTTATCATACTTTAATAACACAATAGCATCTTTACCAAATATATTCTCTACTTCATTTATAAAAGATAGGTAGTCCAAATGCTTTACAAACCACTTGTCTTGAAGCATCTCTTCTAATGACCAATTTTGTCCATAACATTTAGCTATACTGACTCGTGGATTTTTTAAGTTTTGTTGATAAAAACTATATAAAAAAGATACAGGGTCTCTAAAAGTTATGATCAGTTTTGTCTCTATATATCTGGACAGTATACTCCATACCTCTTTAGAATTATCAGGAAAATCCCACCAATGATTATATATCCCTTCTGTAGATAGTACAATATTTACACATTCACTATCAACAGCTTCATTAAAAATATCAACAAACTTTTGATATAGACCTTCTATATCACCATTTAACATAAGCTGAACAAGCCACTGGTGCTTTGGTACACCATTTTGTGTATAGTTAGTAGGGTATAGTATATTTTTTTCTATAAGATACTTACTATTTTCTATACAAGCAAACTGAAATGTAGTCGTAGCTGTTTTAGGAGTTCCTGCATGTATATAAACTTTTATACTACTATGCTCATTAAATAATCTTATAAATTTATCTTTTATACTTGGTATTATAAAACTTTGTATCGAAGGTAATAAAGATTTTTTATATAACATATAAAACAAACTTTCTTCTAGTTGAGAAATTTGAAGGTTCACTTTTTCTATAAATTCTTTTACTGTATTTATAGAGATTTTACTAGTATCTATAAAACCAAAATCATCTAACTGTCTATGATAATGAACTATATGTACAAGTGTTTTGTCATCTAAATAATTTGACTTATGTTTAGAGTGTAATGGAAAGTTATAGTTTGTTTTTAAAAGATTACAAGGTATAGCACTATCTTGCAATGCCATAGCAAAAGATAATTGATCTATATGCATAATATATTTAGGATCTGTAAAAAGATATGGTCTTTCAAACAACCAAGTAGCCCATTTTTGCCAATAGCTATTAAAATTCTTTATATGTTTAGCGGGTATATAATAAAACCCTCCATTAAAATTACCTTTTATCGTCTGATTATTGGGTATCTGCCAATCACTATCTACAAGATTAGGAAGCACCATGGATGCTTTATGAAAAATACCTTTAATCATATCTAAAGGTGGATTTGGAGCGTCAACAACTTTCCCTATGATATATTCACTATCAAGTTCATATATAGCATTGTCAAGTACATACATATCAGCATCCATTAGTATAACACTTTCAACATCCAAATCATTTGATATAAAATATTCTAATTGCTGAAGTTTATTACAATACTTTTTATCTAAAAATGGTGAAATATAGTGATATTTAAAGCCTTCTTTTTTTAAATAATCTATAAATTCTTGGTGAACACCATCTATACACTGTACAATTATATTTTCTTTAGAAAATTTTGTATTAAGAGCCAATGAATGTAATAAAAGTTGTGCTTGATAATAGTGTAAGAAATTGACATCAACAACAAAGGATATAAATTTCACAAAAGTACCTTAAAAAGTTAGATTATAATTTATGTACTTAGTTAAAATCAATATCTTAACAAAATACATAGTAGCAATCAAGATATAGAGAAAAAACTCTACACCTTGATAATATAAAACAAAAAATTAGTAAGTTCTTGTACTTGTATTATATACAGGAAGATCTTTTGTAGCTGCTGTTGTTGTTCTATTTTGAGCTTGCGCATATATATAGAAATCTTCTGCATTACCAGGAATTGTAATCTCTATAGCATATCTAGCTCTAGTTGGGATACCAGCAGCAGTAAAGTCAGCTTTATGAGAATCAATAAGTGTATCTAGGAGAATTTTTCCTTGAGTATTTACTGCTATACTTGATGCTGTAATCTCTACTGTTTTACCTTCATAAATAAATGTTATAACAGGTTGCACAGCTTTACAACTTCTATTTGTTATAAATAGTTTTGTTTTTGTAGCATCATCATTTGTTGCACCTGGAACTTGAGCTATATAAGCAAAGTTTTTCCACTCACCCATATATGTATTAGCTGTATAATCTTTCGCTGGTGTATATGTACTATATGGATTTACATCGTCATAGTTGATATAGAAATTAGATGTAAATTTTGTTTCAGGGATAGTTGTGTTACCATCAAATGTAAATTTAGCTGTATATGTATTTGTACTAGCATCTAGTCCATAATAAGTTCCACCTTGATTATTTATAGTATCTAGTTGAACTTTATTAGCTGATACCCAATTACCTTGACCTGACATATTGTCATAGATAAAGTTATGAGTAACATTAGCATCACTAATAGGTTTACTTGAAGTAATCTCTACTCTTGATCTACTACCATCAAGACCGATATCAACAGCAAATTTTTCTACATTGAAACGCATAACATCAGAAAGTACATCCATAACATCACCATTTGATCCATTAACATCGTTTAGAGCACCATGCTTTGTAGAAACAAATGCTGTAGAAGCATTTTCAACATTAATTAAATTATTAAGTTTAGTTTCACAAGAAACTTTATACTGAGGAGTTGTAGTAAACATAGTTACAGTAGCTGTATCTCTTTTTTGCTCTGTTCCTGAAGCAGACCATAATTCTAAGTTAATCACTTCTCCATTGATATCTGCTTTAGAACCATTGATGTTGATATAAGCGTTATCATCAGATTGAGTTATACCTGTTGCTCCTAAGTTTGCATTATACTCATCTAGTACAAATATATTATAGTCATGTCCATTACGAATCATATAACTATCATCAGAATCTAAAACTATTTTTTTTGCATCAACACTGTCATTTTGAACAGCTACGATTTTATTGCTATCAGATTTATCTACTAATACTACTTTGTAAGCACTTGGTACAGAGATAGACCCTTTAGTAAACTTCAAGTTAACTGTAGCATCAGAAACACTTTCTGAACCATTAATATCAGCTGTATATGTCATATATGGTCTATTATATCTATACGCTGGAATAGCACCACTATAAGTATCACCAATTAGTTTGATATCAGCATTTGGAACAAATAGTTCTTCAGCTACTCTAAGATCAGTACCGTTGATAACCCCTGTACCTGTATTATATTTAAGGTCACCTGCAAAAGCACTCCCACCTAACACGAACGCTGATGCTACTACAGAAGTAGCAATCTTATTTATCTTAGTCATCTTGACTCCTTATTTGAGTAAATTTTCGCGCGAAATGACTTCTCCAAGTCAATTCTGGACTTAAGTATAACATTGCTAAGCTTATAAATATCTAAGTTCATACTGAAAAATATGAAATTTTTATAATGATACCTTAGACATGTACTCTAAAACTTTTTTATATTTATATGATATATTGGACATACCATCTGCACTCTGTATAATAATAGGACGGATAAGCATAATCAACTCTGTTTTTGTCGCTTTATCACTTTGAGATGCAAATGCATCACCTATATATGGTAAATCTTTCAACAAAGGAATACCCCCATGCCCTGAACTTTTATTTTTGGAGATAAGGCCTCCTATAAGTATAGTATCACCACTTCTTATAACTGCAACAGTAGAAAGATTCCTATTTACAATCAATGGGGAGTCTATACCTGATGTATCATTAAGTTGTGCTTCAGATAAAGAAACATTAATTTTCATTGTCAATATACCATTGGAATTGATCGTAGGTGTTACTCCAAGATTAATACCTGTTGTACGATATGTAATATTACGATTTATACTAGGTGAGGTTCCTGTTGAAGAGCTAACATCAGATGCAGATACTTCACTTGTAATGATAGGCACTTGTGTACCTACATTTATCGTTCCCGTATTATTATTCATAATAAGCATTTTTGGTTTTGATATGATATTTAACAGCTGTTTTTTTGCAAATGCATTAACAGTAGCATCTATATAGTTTCCTTTAAAAACGATACCTAAACCACTTCCTCCACCTGATATATCTAGTGTTTGTTTTATAAGATCTGCACTATGATTTCTTATCGCATATTCAAATCCCAAAGAAAAAGTATCTGTCATAGTCACTTCCGCTACAGTTACTTCTACAAGTGTTTGCAGTGGTAATTTGTCAAGTTCTTTAATAAAAGGTAAAAGATTATGATAATGGCTAGGTAAAAGCTTTAGCATTAGTATATTTGTATCTTTATCTGCTGTTATATTAGGTTTATAGTTTAAATTATTAAAAATCAAACTATCTTTATCTTCTAATATAGGTTGAGTTTTCTTTTTGTCATCTTTATCAAGATCTAGTTTAGTTTTATATGACTTTCTTTTTTTATTGATAGATATACTAAGTAGGTCATTTATAGCTTGAGCTAAATCATCTGCTTTTCTATTTTTAACATGATATATATATAATCTAGGTTCTATATCTTCTTCTTCTGAAACTATATCTAACTTTTTTTTCCAAAACATAACTGTTTTTATCCAGCTTTTTTTAGGAGATATGATATAAACCATATTTAACTCTTCTATTGGCATCATAACTATACCTTTTGGTGAGGGGTAAGATACTGTATCTATACCATTTAACTTAAATATATTTTTCATCTGTTTTACAAATTTTTTAGTTTCAATATTGTCAAGACTAATTAAATAAGGTGTTTTCCCTTCTATAGCTGGACGGTCAAGCATCTTAATCAAGCTCAATGCTTTTTTTATATCACTAGCTTTTCCTATAAGCATAGGTATATCTTTATATAGATATTGATACTTTATACTACCAATACCTGCTTCTTTAAAAATAGGTTTTAACTTATTAGGTTTGATATAACTAATAGGAATAAATAACATTACTTTTTTATTGTCATCTAAATTGGTTGGCAAATTTTTACCATACCCTATATAAAGCTCCTTCATATCCATAGTTTTATTTTTCTTTTTAGACTTATCTACAAACTTTACACCATTTTTAGTATATATAGAAATACCATGTATAGATAATATCTCTTTAAAAACCTTATAGAATTCTTGAGCATTTTGAGCTTTTTGCATATTTAAAGATACTTTATCTTTCATTTTTTGTATCTTTGGAGTTACTGTATAGTTTACCTTAAGTACTCCACCTAATACAAGATCTATGAACTCATTTATAGGTATATCTTCTACTGCCACCTTAACATGATCTCCATCTGTATATATATCAGTTGGAGAAGGAGTCCCTTGTAAAGATATAGGTTTTAAATGTTCCTGTTCAAATACAGGTACTCTTTCTATCCATTTATGATTTTTTTTATGAATAGTATAACTCTTACCACTTGAAGTACGATATGTTTTTTGTAAACCTATACTACCATTTTTATAAACATTATAATGAACATCAGACAAATCATCAAATGCTGGATACGGTTCTGCTTGATTTTGTGTACATCCACCGATAAATAATACTATAAATAATATGATACTATAGATATGTTTCATTGCTATCCTTTGGTTTATATTTGCTTATATTGACATCAAAAAGAAAAAACTTCCAACTTTGTTGTGTATCTTTTTTATACAAGCTTATACTATCATTTGTTATATCAAATATAACAATATCTTTATATAAAAATGTGTTTTTCGCAAACATTTCAATATGGTTTGCAGGGAATGATTCTGCATAAAAAGTAGCATAATTTATACCATTTTTCTTAACTATAGCCAATAGATTAAAACATTCTTTATCTATACATATAAGTGAACCTTGTTTTGATATATGACATTTACCTTTAAATACTTTTTGTTTTTTATCATTTTGTTTTTGTTCTTTTATCCATAAAGAATTATAATCTATATGTGCTACATATAATTTAGTTTTATCTTCCCATAGTTTATTATTAAGTTGAACAATATCTTTTTGAGAAGTTTCATAAGATTTCATATCAAAAAAATCATAAAATACAATATAACTTACTATACTAAGAACAATATAAAGTAATAACTGTTTATTTAATTTCATTTTTAACCTTAAAACCTACAAGCTTAGCATCAAAATTTACTAACTCTTTTTTATATGCTTTAATGATATGTATATCTTTAAATAAAATCAATTTTTTTTCTTTTTTAAGCTTATTTACAAAATGAAAAATCTCACTAGGTTTACATCTCAAAGATATATCAAATTTAAGATGCTGATACCATTTATATGATGTTGGTATCTGCGACCACTTTACATATACAGCTTTACAAGTACCTTTAGCTGCATTATTGATCATCTCCTGCATATCTCCCATACTTTGAGAATAGGTTTTATTTTTATCAAAAAAATACTCAAATTTCTTAATATTTAAAGAGCTTATATCTATATCTGTTTTATTAAGACGCTTCTCTTTTTCTATTTTATTTTTTATAAGATTAATCTGTTGAGATAGTTTATATCTATCTTTTTGAAAATAGTTGATATAATTAACAAGTATAACAAACAATACAAGTAGCCACAATATCTTTTTTTGGTTCAATCTAATGCCTTTAATGATATAGAATAAATATATATTTTCTCTCCATTTTTATGCTTATATGTACCCTCTATAGTTATATCCTTAAAATACTTCAACTCATTTAATCGTCTAAAATACTTAATAGCATCTGCTTTGGTTTGAATATTTATTTTCATTAACATAGGAGAAATAGTTAAAAACTTGATTTTAGCATCCTCTCCCTTATGCATAACTTTATCTAAAGATACCAATATTTTTATTGGATCTTGATAACTGAGTTCTTTTTTTGCAAATTCACTAAGCTGTTCTACCTGTTGATTATGTTCTCTTATAGAATACTTCAACTTACTATTTTTCTCTTTTAGTTTATGATATGTTTGACTTAGAGCATCTATTTCTTTTTGCATAAAATATGCTTGATACGAAGATATACCTATATATAAAAACATAATAAATACTATAGGATAATATAAAGATTTATCAAAAAAATTCCATACTTTTTCCTTAGACAAATCAACACTAAGAAAATATCTTAACTTAGATAAAAACTTTATATTTTTCCAAACTTCATTATATAGTTCTAGGTATTTTTCATATGATATCTTATAACTTTTTAAACTATATTGTTCTTCTATCTGTTTTAATTGAGATATATCACTTAAAAAGAATTCTAAAAGTAAAATACCATCTTTTATATAGACAACTAATTTTTTACCATCTTTCATAGACAAACAATATAGACCGTCACCCAATTCAGAAAGTATAAAATAAACAATAAATCCTTCAGGTACAACCAAAAAAGAAGAATAATTTTGTTTTAAGGTAAACCATATAAAAAGATGTTGATCTTTTTTATAGCTTAAAATAGATGTTTTTATAAATGGTGACTTAGAACTATAATTTAAAGTTATTAATTTAGAAGAAAGCTTTATATCCGACGGTAGCTTTTCATATAGATACACACTACTATCAAGTGGGACAACTGTAATGATATTATATCTTACATAATAGTCCAACATATAAAACTCCATCTTTTAAACTTATATATTATAGTTAAAGTTCAATTAAATGCTAATAAATTTTATATCCTTCTATATAAAAAACTCTATTCTTCTCTTTTTGTGCAAAATAAAGTGTTGCATACAGTTGACTTTTAGCTTTATGTCGTATTGCTATAATCTTTATATTTACAATTTGAGATATACCAAACCACATATAAGAATCATTAAAATATTTATTTTGCTCTATGATAGAGATAAATTTTTTATCATCTTTTTGTCTAATTAATACAAGTTTTTTTGCTTCATCCATAGATATCTTAAAAAGGGATTTTAAATATATAGCATCTATAAGCATCAAATTAATTACTCCTGTTTTATATGTTATCTTATCTTTTAGAATATTTGAATCTATATCTCTAACACCTTTAATTAGTTTTAACTCATCAAAACTTTGAAACATATTAATATTTGATGGTCTATAAGCTAACTGTTTTTGTATAGTATAGTAAGTACTCTCTGCACCATTTAACCTTGCATTGTCATCCACATCCAACCAATCTCTTATGGAATCTTTTATAGTAAAAGAGAGTTCCCTATGCTTTATCGTATCAACAATACTATATAAATCATATGGTCTAACCATACTGGATAAATCTTGTATAGAAATTGTAATATTATTTGATATATGATACTCGCTACCATCAAGATTTATCTCTTGTGGAAGTGATAATATAGGATTTTTATTTATAAACTTCATACCATCACAATCTGATGTCATAACATGATATTTTAATGCTTCCAAATAATTTTTAGCTATAATTTGTGTAGCGAGCTTATCCTTAAGCATATAAGAGATATGTAAACTTTCTTTTGACAAAGACGCTATAAACGCTATACCTATAAGCAAAACAGCTACTATCCACAATACGATAGAAAGAGCAAATCCTTTTCTCTTATAGTTCATCATAAATCCTATTGAAAATATCTTTTATTGTTCTATTGTAGTCATTTTCCACTTTTATAAAAAACTCTTTTTTATCTAATTTGAATATCACAGCTGATGGTAATTCATTTGAAAATTTATCTTTTATTTCACCATTTCGTCTTTTATATAAAATCTCACATTTTTTT
>Ga0256828_1000719_pt1 | contig 21662 bp, 22 predicted proteins | sample CV88metaG_FD_185993 | JGI IMG/M metagenome (GOLD analysis project Ga0256828, IMG submission 185993) | Hydrothermal vent microbial communities from East Pacific Rise, Pacific Ocean - CV88 | ecosystem: Environmental > Aquatic > Marine > Hydrothermal vents | place: Pacific Ocean: East Pacific Rise...
ATTGATCAATTTTAGTGATGCTTGAGTTGATTTTAGATCTACTTTGTCCAGTTTATCATCGAGTTGAATAATCGTTGCCTGCTGCACATTGGTTCCCTCCAAACCACGCTTGGTCATTGTTACCTGTGCTGAGACCGCCGATTTTAAAGTAATGCTTTCATAGGGTTCTACTTTGGCATAGTGAACTTTAGCAAAAAGTACCAATGGACTAATTAATAACAAACATAGATATCTCATCTTTGGTTTCTCTTTTTTGCTGATTATAACATGATAAGCTTTTTTAGATGGGATAAATATAGAAATTTAGAAGTAGAATTAACAGAGGTGCAACGATAAGCCGGGTTCTGTCTTGGGTAGTTATTTATCTAGGCGTATGGTTGCCCATACGCTCAAGCGAGACACCAATGTCAATCAAATGACGTTGTGAGATTTTTACCATATGCCTCTTGCTACGGACAGGGTTTACCTAGCTGCTCATGTTACCACAAGCACTGGTGGTCTCTTACACCACCCTTTCACCTTTTACCACCGAAGTGGTTTTCATACTCTCTGTTGCACTTGCCCTCAGATTACTCTGGCCATCCGTTAGATGGAGTCCTATCTCACGCGTAGCCCGGACTTTCCTCTCGTAACGCTATACGTTACCAGCAACTACCTGTTGCACCTGACGCAATTATACCATAACTAAAGCGAAACAAAAGAGTTTTTATACCATAATATTCTCTACTCAAATTAATAACAAAATATAAGGGAGAGAGTTATGATAAAGAACAAGACAATCTTGATTTCACTACTACTTGGGGGATTAACAAGCATAGGCTTTGCTGAGAGCAACAACAGTATGGAGATGAACAGTAGCCAAGAGAAAAATACCTCAACAGAACTTCACGTTGAAAAAAAGGTCACCCAAACACCATCCACCCCCAGTTCAATGGAGGAGCAGATTCAAAAAGCACTCTTAGGTATCAGTTCCTTAAAAGTTCTCAAAGAGGGTGAGTCCAAAATTGTTTTTGAATCAGAAGCAATGGTACTGGAACAAGATAAACCCAAAACAATCAAAAAACCAAAGAAAAAAAGAACCACACATAAAAGAGTCATCCGAAAAAAAGAACCCTCTATTGATATGGACAATCTTCCCATGGCAAAAACCTACCCTATGGATTATGAACTTTCTAAAATTAAAGAGTAATAATCGAACCATATATTGAAAATGATTATCATTTAATAAAATATTAAGTTGATCTTGACTATGATTCTCTAAAAAAGAGGGAAAAGCATGAAACTATCAGAACTGCACAAGGGAGATCGTGCCATTATCAAAAAAATAGAGACCGATGAAGAACTCAAAAGTCGTCTCTTTTCATTTGGTATTGGACGAGGCTCTGAGCTGAGTATTGAAGCCTGTTCTATTCGTCAACAGACCATTGAGATTGAGGTAGAGGGGACACTCATTGGTCTGCGTGCCAATGAAGCACAAGAGATTGAAGTAGAGAAACTGTAATGGATACCATCAAAATTGTTTTGGCAGGACAGCCCAATGTTGGGAAATCCATGCTGGTCAATGCCATGAGTGGCTCCAATGCCCTCAAAGTCGGTAACTTCTCAGGGGTTACCGTGGAGAAGACCGAAGTCTGTTTTGAACACCACTGTCACCTATTTGAGATGGTGGATCTCCCTGGAACCTACTCCATCAGTGGCTTCTCCAAAGAGGAAAAGGTCGCCCATGAGTACCTCATGAATGAACCCTATGATGTGATCATCAATGTACTCGACTCCACCCATCTCCAACGGAACCTCTTACTCACCTTGGAGCTACTCAAACTCAACAAAAAGATGGTGGTTGCTCTTAATATGGCAGATGAAGCCCAAAAAGAGGGTTTAGAGATCAATATCAAACAGATAGAAGCGATTTTGGGTATGCCTGTGGTCTTCGTCTCAGCTAAGAGTGGCAAAGGGATAGAAGAGCTTCTTGAGCGTGTCCATGAAGTTGCTGACAGTCCCTACCGAGATAACTCCAAGATCACCTACAGTGATGCTTTTGAGGAAGAGCTGTTTCTACTCAGTAAATTTCTTGATGAAAAACGCTTTAGATGGCATGATCTCACCTCCCGAGAGATTGCCATTCGCCTCCTTATTGAAGACAAAGAACTCTATCGAGAACTGCATGACCATCCCATTATGATCGAGCTACAACCTCGCATCTTGGAAGCACTTAATCACATCTATACCCACCATGAGACCAAGAGCATTGAAGAGATCAAAGCCAATGAGTACATTGCCATTGCCCGTGGGATTAGGATGGAGACCGTTAATTGTCAACGTAATCGTGGCAAGAAAACACTGACCAAAAAAATTGATGAGATCCTAATCAACAAATATCTGGGTGTTCCCATTTTTCTCTTTTTTATGTGGGGACTCTTTCAACTCACCTTTAGCGTGGGGGAGATCCCCATGGAGTACATCGAAAAAGGCATTGCTCTCTTAGGTACTACCGTAGGGGAGAATATCAGCCATGAGGGCTTACGCAGTCTGGTAGTGGATGGGATCATTCAAGGAGTGGGAGCCGTACTGCTCTTTTTACCCAATATTGTGATCCTCTATTTGGGGATTGCCCTCTTGGAGACCACGGGATACATGAGCCGTGTGGCATTTTTATTGGATGGTTTTTTTCACAAGTTTGGGTTACATGGCAAAAGCTTTATCCCCTTGGTGACAGGATTTGGCTGTAGTGTCCCTGCCTATATGGCTGCCCGTACCCTCAAAAATGAAAAAGATCGGCTCATTACCCTCTTTATCATCGGATTTATGAGTTGTGGAGCAAGACTACCGATCTATGTGCTGTTCATTGGGGCTTTTTTTGAACCAGAACATGCAGGGAGTATTCTCTTTGCCATCTATATCGCTGGGGCAATGCTCGGATTGGTCATGGCAAAAGTACTGCGTGTGGTGGTCTTCAAAGGTAAAGATGAACCCTTTGTCATGGAGATGCCCAAGTATCGTCTTCCCTCCTTACAACTGATTTGGCATACCGTTTACAACAATGCCAAAGGGTATATCAAAAAAGCAGGAACCTTTATCTTGGCTGCTTCGATGTTAATCTGGTTTGCGTCAAACTATCCCAGTAAAAATATCGAAGAGAGTTATTTGGGACAAGTCGGAAAAGCCACGCAGCCCTTTTTTGCTCCCTTGGGCTTTGATTGGAAGATGACCGTGGCACTTGAAGCAGGCTTAGCCGCCAAAGAAGTTGTGGTCTCCACCTTGGGGGTACTCCACTCAGTCGGAGAAGATGTGGATCCCGAAGATAATGGTCTACGAAAAGCACTTAAAGAACATTATGATTTCCCCACCGCCATGGCATTTATTGTCTTTGTGATGATCTATCTGCCTTGCTTGGCAGCCTCTATGGTCTTTGTCAAAGAGGCAGGGGGCTATAAGTACTTGGTCTACCTCTTCTTGTTTACCACGATAACGGCATGGGTATTCTCTTTTATTACCTATCGCATACTCATATAAACCCATTCGTAGGGAAAGAACCCTACGAATCCTGTTTGAGCCAAGTGAGGGCTGTATCATAGACCTCAAAATACTTGGCTTCTCCATTAATAAACCAATTGGCAATCTTAGCGGCTATCTCTTCCCATTTTTTATTACCATAGAATGCCATTTTTTCGATATTTCGACTAAATTTTAATCCCAGTTTAAAATCATCCCATGCAGCTCGAAGCTCCCAGCCTTCAAACTCTGTCATATCAAACAGTAGATAGACCCGTGGATGATCATGAGCTGCCAATGCCTCCTCAATCAAGGGGGTGATCAGCTCATAATCTTCATGTTTAAGGGTGCCTACTGCTTTAAAAGAGACAATTAATTTATCATCCTCACTGCTTTCAATACGCATGGTAAGAGCAGATTGTGTCATGTTGTTATCAGACATAAAAAATCCTTTTTTTAGATTATAGAGCAGTATGACTTAGAATACAAGAGCATTTTTGTGTTAATTCTTTTTATTTATCTCTTACTTTATTGAGTCTTATCAATCCCAAAAAGCTTGAGATTTGGTTATAATCTACTTATTAAAAATCAAGGAAAAGAAAATGTCAGTTCTTATAAAATCTACCATCAAAACCAATCCACTAGGACGCTGGTATATTGAGTTAAATGATACCACCGAAGAGGGACACATGGCGATCTGCCTAGATGTCAATGAGTATGCTGTCAAAATTGAAGAGATTGGTGCAGAGTATGGTAATGATATTGAAATAGAGTGGTCTTCAGACGAGGGAGTAACGCCTGAGCAGATCAATGAGGTACGCATGCAGATGAATGCGTATGAAGCAGAGCGAGAAGCCCGTGAAGCAGCTCAAGCAGCAACAGAAAACAATGGTACCAACTATACTGATGATGGCACCCCCAAGTTTTAGGAGATAATTTGAAAAGTTTTATCAAAGAGATCTACGGTGTGGGTATCATTTTTTTCTATTATATCAAGTGGTTAATCGTTTTGGGATTGCCACTCTTATATTTTGGACTGGATTATGATTCAAATATGGTAATGAACATCTTATGGTTCTACTCCTTGGGGCTAATTATCAAGGATTTTATCTATTTAGTAATTTTAAAGAAAAAATACTAATAAAAAATAACTATTATATTTAATATATATTTAATAATACTCCTTTTTAACATCAAATTCTCTCTAAAAACAGGCAAACTATTGGATTCAACACTCAACAATAGTTTTGTAATTAAATAATAAAATTAATATCTATATTTAAATAATTTTTACAAAACACTGCTATAATTATTAGGTAGATGACGAAACAGTTAAAAATTAGGAGAAAACATGAAGTTCTTAACGATATTCCTACTCTTAGGATTAATGATTGTCGCCAATGCTGGAAAAGTAACATGGGATTCCAATGGAAAACCAAAAATCGAAGCCTCAGGAAAACCTATCAAAGGGTGTAATCAAGGTGGATTAAAAGAGTTGATTAAAGATAAAAACAGTACAGACTGTACCTCTTAGAAGAAAAATCTTAAAGAGAGGATATCCTCTCTTCTACTCAACAGAGAAGAGGCTTTATGCCCCTTTCTCCAATGCGTATTTTTTACCAAGTTCATAGGCTTTTAAGTTAAGCTCATGTACTTTTTTAGGTACTTTTGAAAGCATGGTTTCGATAAGAACTTTCTCATCAATCGCTTTCATAAAGGTGTTGGCAATTGCCAAAGCAACCACTGATTGCGTAATTACATTTCCAACTTCTTCTTTAGCGATAGTAATAATTGGTATCTCAACGATATTCCATTTTTTTCTATCCTCTTCATTGGGATGTACCAAGTTGGGTTCAACCACAATGGTTCCTCCCTCTTGGACACCATTTTTAAAGGATTGAAAACTTACATCTGCTACCGAAAGCATAAAGTTTACTTCACCATCATTGGCATAAGGATAATAGATCTCCTCATCATCGAGGGTAATATCAACAACGGTGGGTCCCCCACGTACTTGTGAGGTGTAGGTTGCCGTTTTGAGTCCATAACCACCAGTTTTGATTTTTGCCGCAGCAAAAATCTCACCAGCAAGAAGAACACCCTGTCCACCAACGCCTGTAAATCTCATTAATGTTCGTGCCATTGTGTCTCCTCCTTATATTTTTTTCTCAAAGTCATCTTGGGTAATTTTACCTCTTTGACCTTGATGTACTTTTTGAATCTCTGCATACATATCACAATACTCTGCTACTTCTGTATCTTGATGTAATACACCTGTAGGAAGTAAATTGAGTTGCTCTTCAGGAGAGAGAGTATCATATTTCTTTTTTGAAACCGTAATGCTATCAATCCAGTCAAGGTTCTGCATAGCAGAGAGCATTTTGTTCTTTCTACCAAGGTTAATGTGGCAGTTAGAGAGTGCTTCAACCAAAGCAAAACCTTTATGTTGTAATGCTTGCACAATAACTTTTTCAAGTTTTTTCGGAGAAGTTACATTCTCTCTCGCCACAAATGAAGCACCTGAAGCAATGGCCAATTTACAGGTATCAAAGGTAGGGTCAATATTCCCTGCTTTTTGAGAAACTGTCCACATCCCTTGTGGTGTAGTAGGAGAAGTTTGTGAATTGGTTAAACCATAAATAAAGTTATTGATAATAATCATGGTAATATCAATGTTTCGTCTACAACCATGAATGGTGTGGTTACCACCAATTGCCAACGCATCACCATCACCCGCCACACAAACAACATGCTTATCAGGGTTCGCCAATTTAATACCTGTCGCATACGCTACGGTTCTACCATGTGTGGTATGAACGGTATTGAAGTCTACATACGAAGAGAATCTTCCAGAACACCCAATTCCAGAGACCACACACATGTCATCTTTGTTAATACCAAGTTTATCTACTGCTCTAATGAATGATTTAAGAATAACACCATCACCACATCCCCAACACCATAGTGTTGGCATCTTATCAACTCTTAAGTACTGATCGTAATTAAATGCCATATTAGAATACCTCTTTTACTTTTTCTACAATCTCATAAGGAGAAATTGCTCTACCGTTAACTTTATATAGACCCTCAATATCAAGTCTACCTGAAGCTCTCTCAATCTCTTCTGTATATTGTCTAATGTTTAACTCAACGACCAAAACATTTTTGATTTTACTGGTATGTTCTGCTATTTTTTTAGCAGGACTTGGCCAGATGGTAATGGGTCTAAAGAGTCCCGCTTTGATCCCCTCAGCTCGTAAGTGTCGAATCGCCTCTTTGGCAGCCAATGATACAGAACCATACGCAATAATAAGCACTTCACCCTCTTCACCTGTCAAATCATCCATCATAAACTCTTCATTAAGTTCGATCTCATCTTGGTGAGCCATAACTTTATCTTCAAGTCTTTGAATCAATTTTCGACAAGTCTCAATCTCTTCTGTTGGGAATCCCATAGCATCATGATGAAGACCTGTGTAGTGATATCGGTACCCCTTAAACATTGGGTTCAATACTGCTGGTTCTGTTGGTCCACACGCATAAGGTTTATAATCCTCTGGTGCACCGTCGAATGTTTTTCTTGGTACGATTCCAGCTTTAACCTCTTCTACGGTAGGAAGATCTGCTTTTCCGTGCATGTGACCAATGGTCTCATCCAAAAGCACAATAACAGGCTGCATAAATCTATCTGCCAAGTTAAAAGCTCTCACGGTTTCAGTATAACACTCAGCCAAGTTACCAGCACACAGTGTAATAGAACGGTAATCCCCATGAGATGGGTTACTTGCTTGTTTGATATCCCCTTGTGAGACACGGGTGGGAAGACCAGTTGAGGGTCCCCCTCTCATGACGTTTACCAAGACCAATGGAACTTCTGCCATTTGAGCCAAACCCAAGTTCTCTGCTTTAAGAGATACCCCAGGTCCAGAAGTTGCAGTTAAGGCTCTAACACCACTCATCGCTGCACCAATAACACAACAGATACCCGCGATTTCATCTTCCATCTGAATCGCTGTACCACCCACTTTTGGTAAAAGATCAGAGATCGTGTGCATTACTTCACTCGAAGGTGTTAATGGATACCCTCCAAAAAACATACATCCAGCATCAACAGCAGCTCTTGCTGCTAGGTCGTTACCAGTTGAAATTACTTCTCTTGTTGCTGACATATTAGTTAGCCTCCTTATAATCTGTGGGTAATCTAAACCCATTATTAGCGATTGCTTCTTGTCTCGCTTTTGAGTTTGCTGTTAATTTAGCAAATTTAAACTCTTTTTTATCTGCCACATAGATAGCAAAGTCTGGACATGAAAGTTCACACTCATTACATCCAATACATGAATCAGGAGCGATAACGCTAATCATCGCACCCAAAGTTGAAGTTGGTTCTGCTTGCATTGAAAGTACACCTGCTGGACATGCGTCAACACATATGTCACAGGCTTTACATCTGGCTGTGTCTACCCATACTGGAGTATTCTCAGGAGCTGTCATTACTGCCATGGTTTCCCCTTTAATTTTTTAAATTTAAGTGAGGTTTTATCACTGATAATAGAATATCTTAGTTTGGGTAACGACATTTTGAATAATCTGCAATTATTAGACTAATAAGAGAGGGTGTTACCTTTTGAGACAAGCTTAAAAATAATTAAAAATAGGAGAGTGAATCTACATACTATGGAGTAAAAAGATACTTCAAAATAGGTACCTTTTTAGAAAGTGTTTCTTATCGTGACTATTTATACCTTACCTTGGATGGGTAACTGTTCAATATCAGGGTTAGGATGGTGTATGATACTCCCAATATTCTGTCCATGAGGGAGAGAGGGATTGTTTAATTCATCTAATATCTTCAGTAATTTGTGTTCTGTTTCAATGGAAATATTCCCTGTCGCTACAATGGCAAGAATTCTCTCAGCATACTCTTTTTTTGCCAAAAGCTGTTTATACTCTTTCTCTTTTTCAATTTCAACTTGAGCCAAACTTCGCTGATATCGAAGATAAACATAGATAAGAATAAAAACAAGCAGTGCCATTACCACCAACATGGTATTGTCTTTCTCTTTGAGTTCAACCGCTGTTTTATTGTTCAGGTCAGCAATAGTGGTTTCTTTCGTTGATTTCAGTCCCTCTTTTTCAACCTCGCTGCGTTGTTTGGCTTTTGCTTTTTCAAGGTCAGCCTTAATTCTCTCTCGCTCTATTAGCTCTTTGCTTTGAATTTCAGCTAAATCCCTCTCATGTTGGGTTTGTATCTGTTGTTCAGAGACTGGTTGTTGTCCAATACGTTTAAGAGCCTCTTGAGGAGTATTACTAACCGAAAATGCTGATAAAACAATATAGCCCACAAACGCAGACAAAATTACAATGAGTACCTCTTTCATTCTGAAACCCCTTTACTTATAGTCCATAACCCCATCTGATAACTTTAATTATATATCTTTTTGCCTTAACATAGATTAATAAGATAATAAAAAATGTGTGAGAAGTGTGAAATCAAACATTTTTTTCTACAACTTATAAAAATATTATTTTTTGTAAATAATATTTTTATATCATATTTAATACTTAAATTCGAAAGGGAAACAACAATCCTTTTGGTCTTTTTTCTGTAATTTTATGCACATAATCATTGTAAGAGGCAATGTTTTGTTCAATCAAATAATCAGAAAGGAATCGTATTGAATGGTGCATATCATGTTGTTTCTCCTCTTCCAATATTTTGGCATACAGAGGAGCTACTTTGTCAATTGCAAATTGAGAAGCTTGAGAGCCCTGTGCTGTAAATGAGACAATTTTATAGGAGTTGTCTCGCAAAGGTGTCAAATTTAACGTGAGCCAATAATGATCGCCCTCTTTACTTATATTTTTAATAATCGCTTTAGTAGGAATACCTGCAAGCAGTTGTTGCCATAAAAGATAAAAAATAGCCTTGGGCATATCAGGATGTCTCAAAATACTATGAGGAGCATAAAGCAGTTCATCTCTGCTATATCCTGAAACTTTGGCAAAAATTTTATTATAGAAAAGGATATTACCCTGAGTATCAGTACGACTTATTATGATATCCTTTGCATTAAGCTTAATCTCTCTGTTTAATGGCGTAATAATTGAGGAGGTATCTGTCAATAATAAGTGCATAAAAAAATTCTCCTTTCTTAATTTTTGTACATAGTGATTATAGTACAAAAAAACTTAAAAAAACATATTATGTTTTTATTTAATAAGGAAAGAGAAGCGTTAAAAGGATCAATACTGCAATTTTATTATCTGCCCAGCATAAATTTTATTGGATTTTCTACTAATTACTGGATTGTCTTTTAAGATCTTTGTGTACGCAAGAGGATCACCGTAATATCTGTTTGCCAACGTTCTTAGCGTATCTCCATCATGTACCACAATGGTCAATTCACTTGTACGTTTGGGACGAATTTCTGCGTTTAAAGATGCGATATAAGGAGAATTTGATGAAGAGTTATCCACAATCTCACGCAAAGCGGCTTTGTTCAGTTCAGGCGTATCAAGATCATCAACAGCCACCTCTTTTAAGAGTGCTTCTAATTTTTTATTTTCATCATTGCTGGTATAAGTAACCCCCATTACACTGGTTTTTTTAAAAAAGTGATGGTTATTTTGAAGATAACCATAGCCAAAATATCCTCCTACAGAGAGAATAAAAAATAAATTTATAATAATTAATTTAATTTTATTTGATTCTTCAGATTTTGGAACATCTAAGTGATTAACTCTGGCATCTTTTATCGCTTCAGCATAATAGTCTTGGGGCTCTCGATTTATAAACATATTTTTTCCTTAATTTCAGAGGGTAATTTGATGATATTTTACCATATAAATGGGTGACAACCATGAAAATATTAAAAATATATTAAAAAAAAAGTTAATTTATTATTTTTATTATATAGATAAGTAGGAACGAACAAGACCGAGAAATCTTGTTCGTCAAAAAAAGCTTAAGAGAGAACTTTTTTAACCGCTTTACCAATCTCAGCAGGAGAGACAACCACTTCAACACCCACAGCAGAGAGGGCATCCATCTTCTCTTTGGCAGTACCTGCACTTCCAGAAATAATGGCACCAGCATGTCCCATTCTTTTACCTGGAGGTGCGGATTGACCCGCAATAAAGGCAACCACTGGCTTGGTAACATTCTCTTGAATAAACTTCGCAGCTTGAATCTCAAGATCCCCACCAATTTCACCAATCATTACAATGGCTTCTGTCTCTGGATCATCTTGAAACATTTGAAGAAGTTGCTTGTAACTTAGACCAATAATTGGGTCTCCACCAATACCAACAGCGGTGGTAATTCCATACCCTTCATTCACCACTTGATTGGCACCTTCATAGGTCAATGTACCAGACTTAGAGATGAGTCCAACGTTACCTTTTTTGAAAATACTTCCTGGCATAATACCAATCTTACACTCATCAGCGGTGATGATTCCTGGACAGTTTGGTCCAATGGTCATCATTCCATTTTTAACCGCACAGGCTTTAGCCGCTTGCATGTCACGCACAGGAGCACCTTCTGTAATAATTACAGCCAGTTCAATACCCGCAGAGGCAGCTTCCATTACCGCATCACCTACAAATGCAGGTGGAACAAAAACCATAGATACTGTAGCCCCTGTAGCAGCTATCGCTTCTTTTACAGTATTAAATACTGGCTTACCAAGGTGTGTCTGACCACCTTTCCCTGGGGTAACTCCCCCCACGATATTGGTTCCATAATCCATACATTGACCAGCGTGGAAAGTTCCCTCTCCACCTGTAAAACCTTGAACAATTACTTTTGTATCTTTGTTTACTAAAATTGACATCTATTACTCTCCTTTTGCTGCTGCTACTGCTTTTGCTGCACCATCACCAAGGTCAGTGGCTGCAATAACATTGTCGATATTTGCGTTTTGTAAAATAACAGCTGCTTCGGCTGCATTTGTTCCATCAAGTCTTACGATAACAGGTACATTGACATCTACCAGTTTTGTCGCTTCAAGAATACCATTGGCAATTCTGTCACATCGTACAATTCCACCAAAAATGTTTACAAAAATAGCCTTGACATTGGGATTCTTAAGAATAATCTCAAATCCTTTTGCCACGGTCTCAGCATTGGCTGTACCCCCAACATCTAGGAAGTTTGCAGGTGTTCCACCCATGTAGTTAATCGTGTCCATGGTTCCCATAGCAAGCCCTGCACCATTAACCATACATCCAATCTCTCCATCAAGAGCAATGTAGCTTAGACCGTACTGAGACGCTTCTCGCTCATCAGGATCCTCTTCGGTAATGTCTCTCATCGCCTCAATCTCAGGGTGTCGTCCCAATGCAGAGTCATCAAAGCCCATTTTTCCATCGAGTGCCATAAAATCACCAGCACCTGTTTTGATAAGGGGGTTAATCTCAATCATCTCCGCATCATTCTCCATGTAGAGTTGATAGAGCTTTTGAGCAAACTGAATCATCTTTTTCTGCTCAGCTTTATCCGTAATACCCAAACCAAAGACCAACTCTCTACCATGATACCCTTGGAATCCAAATGCAGGATCAACGGCTACTTTGATAATCTTCTCAGGGGTCTTCTCTGCCACGGTTTCAATGTCCATTCCTCCCTCAGTAGAAGCCATAATAATGGGCATCTCTGCTGCACGATCCAATACCACTGAAAGATAGAGTTCATCAACAATATCAGCACCCTCTTCGATGTAGACCTTTTGAACCAGTTTTCCCTCAGGTCCAGTTTGATGTGTGACCAGTGTCATTCCTAAAATCTCATCAGCCAACTCTTTGACCTCGTCAAGAGACTTAGCCAGTTTTACACCACCACCAAGTCCTCTACCACCTGCGTGGATTTGAGCCTTTACAACCCAAATGTTTCCACCTAACTCTTTTGCATTAGCAACAGCTTCGTCAGGGGTGTTTGCGATGATACCTCTAGGTGTTGGTACACCATATTTAGCGAAAATCTGTTTCGCCTGATATTCATGAATATTCAATGTGGACTCCTTCAATGTTTTTAAAGTTGAGAATATTATACGCCCCAAGAGAATAATCTTAATTTAATAGTAATATAATTCGGAGTAATTTTGTATGGTTGTTTACAATCTACACAGTTAGATTTTTTTGTGTCAATTTTATCCGCTCCTTTCAAGGAGGGAGGCAGAGAGAATATGGGTAATTTGGTAACATTCTTACTTTAAAAAAATAATTTTATTTTAAAGTAAGAAAAAGCCTATTATTTGACTTCGTACTGCTCTCTACCCATCTGATAGAGATCATTACCTTGGGTATCATTGACCACGGTTACAGGGAAATCTTCAACGGTAATTTTACGCACCGCTTCAGGTCCAAGTTCAGGGTAAGCAATCACTTCAGCTGATTTGATCTTTTTACCCAACAAAGCACCTGCCCCACCTGTCGCACCAAAATAGATACCATCATATTGGACACAAGCATCCTTGACCTCTTGGCTTCGACTTCCTTTCCCAATCATCCCTTTTGAGCCATTTTTAAGCATGATAGGAGAGAAAGAGTCCATTCGATACGAGGTGGTTGGCCCAGCACTTCCAATAGGATCACCTGGTTTGGGAGGGGTAGGCCCCACAAAATAAATCACAGACCCCTCCAAGTCAAAAGGAAGCTCTTCGCCAGCCTCAATAAGTGCAACCAATCTACTGTGTGCAGCATCTCGGGCTGTATAGATGGTTCCATTAAGCAGTACGGTATCGCCTGCCACCAATTTTTTAGTATCTTCTGATGTTAATGGGGTGGTTAATGAATAGGTTGCCATTCTTTCTCCTTATATCGTAATATGTGTATGTCGTGAACTGTGACACTGAACGTTAACCGAAACAGGCAATGAGGCAATGTGACAAGGATTGGACTCAATATGCACCGCCAAAGCTGTTTTGGTTCCACCCATACCCATGGCACCAATGCCCAATTTGTTAATCTCTTCTAATATTTGTCCCTCCATCTCTGCCATCTCTGGATCAGGATGAACAGAACCAATGTCTCTAAAAAGTGCATGCTTAGAGCTAATACATGCCTTCTCAAAGGTACCACCAATACCAACACCCACCGTAATGGGAGGACAAGGATTCCCTCCTGCATCGGAGATCACCTCTTTGACATACTGAATAATCCCTGCTTTTCCCGCAGCAGGAGGGAAGACTCTAGCACGGCTAACGTTTTCTGATCCACCCCCCTTGGCAGCATATTCAATCTCAATCTTATCCCCCGCAACAATATCAAAATGAATAATCGCAGGGAGATTGTATCCCACAGTATCTTTGAGATTGGCACGGCTAAAAGGCTCACAAGTAGAAGCTCGGAGGTACGCATCGGTATACCCTTGCTCGGTTCCTTTGTTAATCGCATCTCTCAACAATCCACCCTTAATTTTGACATCCTCTCCAACGTTAACAAAAAAGACAGCCAAACCTGTATCCTGACAAAGAGGACGTTTCTCATCTTTGGCGATATTGGCATTTTCAAGGATTTGGCGAATGACCTCTTTGCTCACGGGAGAAGCTTCGGTATTCATTGCCTCTTCCAGTGCATCATAGGTATCTTGTGGCAGATCCGTACCACAATGCACAATGATGTCTCTTACCGCTTTGACAACCACGTCAAATTCTATTTCTCTCATAAAAGCTCCTAATATTTAATTGGGACTATTTTACTCTTTGAACTGTTAAGAGTGTATGAATGTAACAGGGGAGTTGAAAAGCTTTATCTTGGTGGGAATATTTGTAGCGTAGGCAGAGATGCCCACACTGTTATTGTTTATTGATCAAAAAAGCCTGTTTCGCGTAAGATCTCAATATTTTCTCGAATACCAGCTACCGATTTAGCAAATTTGGCTTTGGTCTCTTCGTCAAATTCAAGTTCAATAATTTTTTTAACCCCATTAGCCCCGATCACACAGGGAACCCCTACGGTAACATCATGGTACCCATACTCACCATCCAACATGGCACACGAGGGAATCACCTTCTCTTCATCACTCAAAATCGCCTCTACCATATAAGAGATCGAACGCCCAGGGGCATAAAAAGCTGAGGTTTTGAGATATTTAACAATCTCAGCACCTCCATTTTTGGTCTTCTCAATGACCTCTTCGATATCCTCAGGAGAGAGAATCTGTGTCAAAGGCATCCCTCCCACACCTGTTACTTCGGGATAGGGAATCATATTTTCACCATGATCACCAATCACAATCGAACGGGTTTGTGCTGCCCCAAATCCTGTCTTTTGATAGATCTGATAGGACATCCGAGAGCTGTCCAAGGCACCGCCCATTCCAATGATCCGATTACGATCCCAACCCGTCACTTGATGCACCACATAGGTCATCACATCCAAAGGATTGGAGACACACAGAATAATGGCATTGGGAGAGTAGGCTTTGACATGCTCACTCACCTCTTTGACAATCCCAGCATTGATATTGAGCAGATCGGCTCGGGTCATCTCTTTTTTACGAGGAACCCCTGCGGTGATCACCACCACATCACAATCTTTGATATCCTCAGGCTTGATCGCTGCACGTACCACGGTTCCCCGTGGGGCATAGTTGGTTGCTTGGGCAATATCAATCGCTTTTCCAATGGCAACATCAGGAAAAATGTCATAGAGTAAAATCTCATGACATGTTCCACTCAGAGCCAGTGCATATGCCGCACTGGCACCTACGGCTCCTGCTCCTACGATGGCTACTTTTCTTCCAGTCATATAATCCCCTTTTTATTTTGTTTCTAATCCAAATTTAAATCCAGCTTTTACCTTTTCGATAAGCACTGGAACCACATCACTGTAGTCACCCACAATGGCAAAATCAGCATTGCTAAAAATGGTCTCTTTGGCATTGTTATTAATTGCAACAATGGTATCTGACTCTTTCATTCCTGCTATATGCTGTACCGCACCTGAAATACCAATGGCAACATAGACTTTGGGGCGAACAGTTTTACCCGTTTGACCAATCTGTCGGGCATATTCAGAGACCCCCTCATCAACCATTACACGGCTTGCTGCCCATTCAGCATTAACTCCTTGTGCTTTGAGTGCCTCGGCTAGATCTTTGACCAATTGCATCCCATCACTGGTGGTTCCACGTCCACCAGCGACAATAATATCAGCGTCAAATAAACCTTGCATCCCTCCTTCACCGATCACCGTTTTGATGATCTTGGAGGAAAACTCAGCCTCATCAAGCGTGGGTGTGAATGGCGTAATTTTACCCTCTCTGTCATTATCTTTTGCTGGAACCTCAAAGGTTCCTGCTCTGGCTGTTGAGATTTGGGGACAAACGAAACCAATAATGGTTGCCAATTTGGATTCACCATAGGTGGGTCGTCGTGACTCTAAGATGGGGGCATAGATAACTTGCTCTTTGGTGGCTTTGTTTCGATGTTTATGCTCCCCAATCAGCAGTTGTGTACAATCTGCCGTAACTCCCGATCCTCGCTTGACTCCGATTCTTGGTGCCAACTCTCGACCAGCTGTGGTCGCAGCAAAGAGAGCGATTTCAGGGTTTCGCTCTTCGATCACCTGAGAGAAGATCTCAGAGAAAGGCAAAATACGGTACTCTTCGAGTCGTTCATCATCAACCACAATCACCTCATCAGCACCATGAGCGATCAACTCTTTTGCCAACTCACCTACCTCTTTTCCAATCAAAACCGTGGTGACGGTGGTTCCCTCTTCCAGTGAATTTGCCAACTCTCTAGCAGGAGTAAGTAGCTCCAAAGAGGGTCGAGAAATTTCGCCTTTGACCACCTCTGCCCAAGTCAAAATACCTGAAGCACCGTTTCTAAAATCAATACGTCTTAAAGAATCATCGGATTTTTTAGCTTTTTTGGCTTTTTTCTCTTTGACCTCTAAGGTATTTTTTCCCTCTTCCATCTGTGCAATAAAAGAGTCTACCAACTCCACCTCATTATGTCCCTCTGCAACCTTAGCAGGAGCACGTTCACTCTTGATGGTGGCAACCTTGGAGACAATGGTGGGGCTTCCCCCCTCACCAGGAACACCAATCCCAATGAAGTCTGTCCCCAAATTGACATCATCAATGTCAAACATCTTGATCTCACTGTTTCTTGCCCGAATGGCACCGCTAAGGGTTGCCCGTCTAGGATCAATCCCTGTGGGGGTAAAACTCATTGCACAAGGAATAGGCAGATCCAACATCTGATACCCTCCCTCAATGATCCGTTTGGCATGAATACGCCCCTCTACAAAATCTGCTGTTTCAATAAATGTCCCCTGAGGAACCCCCATAAACTCAGCCACTTGTGAAGGAACATGTGCCGTATCACCATCACTGGTTTGACGACCTGCCACAATGATAAAATCTTCATCTTGACCTTTACCAAATCCCAAATGTTTGAGCAGATGAGACAATGCCAAACCCGTAGCATAGGTATCAGATCCTCCCAATCGTCGATCACTCAGCAGATACGCCTCCTCATATCCCATAGAGAGTGCTGTCTCTAAGGACTCAGTAAAGGATGGAGGTCCCATGGAGCAGACGATAAGTTTTGCTTCTGGATACTCGTTTTTAATTTGAAGCCCTGCTTCTAAAGCGTATTGACAGTCAATATTGATAATTGACTTTGCTTTGGTTCTGTCCATTAGACCATCATCACCCATTCTCATTTCAGAGGGGAGGGGTACTTGTTTCATTAAACTAATTATTGTCATATTTTCTACTCCTTGGGTTTACATATAGCTATATTCTGGGCCATCACCACCGTAGGGTGTTGTCCAAGTTATTCCACCGTTTGGTGATTTGATGTCACAAGTTTTACAGTGTACACAGTTCTCAGCATGAAGTCGAAGTGATTTGGCTCCTGTTTTTCGATCCACATGTAGCTCATAGACCTCAGCGGGACAAAATGCCTCCTCGGCCAAACCATACTCCTCAATATTGGAGCGTTGAAACTCCTCAGGATTGTTCACCACCAAATGAACAGGTTGATGCTCATCGTGCATTGTTTTGGAGTGAAATACCCCCGTGACCTTATCAAATGTCAACTTCTTATCCCACTCTAATTGTCCTGCAAATCGTGTGGTAAAAGGAACCCCTGCAAATTCTGAAAATTTTTGGGTTGTATCCGCATCAGCATGCACTTTGGGAACAAAAAGACAGGTACCTCCCGTTACCAATTGAATCCCCATTTTAAGTCCTCCTAAGACCATACCATCTTGCATCACGGCTCTCATGTTTCGAATGGGGTACATCTCTTTATAAATAAATGAATCATTGACCAAGGCTTCATATTTTGCCAATGTTTTTTTACTACTGTCCCCTTTTTCAAGGGCTTCTACCGCGGTTTGTGCGGCGTACATTCCTGATCCAATTGCAAGGTGAACCCCTTTGAGTCGGGCAGTGGTGAGGAACCCTGCACTGTCCCCTACAATCATAAGATTGTCTTCATAATACTTGGGCATGGCGTTCCATCCCCCCTCAGGGAGTGTTTTGGCACCAAACTCCAAGATACTTCCCCCTGCTAAAAATTTAGAAACATAAGGGTGTGTTTTCCAAATTTGCATCGCGGCATGGGTATCAAATCTAGGATCAGCATAATCGAGTCCTACCACCAAACCCAAAGCGACACGATTCTCACTCAGTCCATAGATAAATCCTCCACCAAACTCAGATTTATCTTCAAGAGGATAACCAAAAGTATGATAAACAGCCCCAGCTTCAATATTGCCTTCAGGAACTTTCCAGATCTCTTTCACCCCCAAGGAGTAGATTTGAGGATTTTTACCTGAATCTAAATTAAACCGTTCGATCACCTTCTTCGTAAGACTTCCACGTGTTCCTTCTGCTAAAATGGTAATTTTTGCCTCGACTACGGTACCTGCTTGGTAGTTTTTGAGTTTTTCTCCATTGTGATCAATCCCTGTATCTTTGGTCTTGACCCCTGCCACTTTGCCCTCACTGTCATAGAGCATATCATCCACAGCAAATCCTGTATAGATCTCCACCCCTTTGCTCTGAGCAACCTTAGCAAGATATCGACAAACTTCTGCCAATGATGCGATTTGGTTACCCGCATTGTTCATATAAGGGGGGTGAAAAGGTAACTCCATCTCTCCTGTATCATTGAGTTTGACGGTCACATCCGTTGAGACCGCAGAATCAAAAGGAATGGCATCAAACTCCTCCGTAGATAATAACGTTTTAAAGACCTCAGGCATCAAAACAGCACCCGAAAGAATGTGCGAACCAATAGAACTTCCTTTTTCTATCAGCATGACTCTTTTTTTCTGCCCTGTTTGTTCTAACTTATTGGCAAGTTCTATTGCCGTGGCAAGACCAGATGGTCCCCCCCCGACAATAAGTACATCAGTTGAAATAACATCATGACTACTCATTAAGTACTCTCCTATTTTATTGATATTGTACGTATAAGCTTTTAAAATGATTTGGGTATAAGGATGACTGAACGAAATCATTGTTTAAACTTATGAGCGTCATTAAAAATAGCATAATTAGACAGAATAATACAACTAAGTGATACGTATCAGGGGAAAATAGGGGAAACTTGTGGAAAAGTGAAACAAAAAATAATCAATACTGATGATAAGTATAAAAAATACTTATCATCTAACAATTAAGATTCGTACGCTTAATCATCAAAAAATTTGAGTTCATAGAGCGTATCTACCATCTCTTGTACCGAAGCCACAGAGCTGGCAAAATTTCTACGTTGTGGAGGGGTTAAGCTCATCTCAATAACTTTCTCCGCCCCTCCTGCACCGATCATTACGGGCACACCAGCTACTTTGTCAGAGTAGTTATACTCATCTTGGAGCATTACCGCACAAGAGTGAATCTGATTGGTATCACGAAGAATGGCTTCCACCATCACCGTGGTCGATTTGGCAGGAGCATAATAGGCTGAACCATTCCCCAAGAGATTAACTATCTCAGCCCCCCCATTTTTGGTCTTTTTGACAATCTCAGCAATCTGCTCCGAATCCAACAGATCATCAATCTGAACCCCAGCAACGGTGGTAAATCGAGGCAATGGCACCATGGTATCTCCATGTCCTCCCATTACTGTAGCACGAATCTGTCCCGCACCATATCCCAACTGCTCATAAATAAAATGTGCCATCCGTGCTGAATCCAAAATCCCTGCCATTCCCAAAACACGCTCTCTTGGGAATCCTGTCTCTTTGAGTACCACATAGGTCATCACATCCAAGGGATTGGAGACCACAATTACAATAGCATTTGGGGCATGCTCTTTGATCTCTTTGGCATAGTTTTTAACAATCTCTGCGTTCATCATGAGCAGATCATCACGACTCATCCCAGGGGTTCGAGGAGCCCCTGCAGTGATCACCACAATATCTGAATTTGCCATATCTTCTGGTCCTCGGGCTGCTTTGACGATGGTATGTTGTCGTGCAGCATTGGCCGCTTGAGACATATCCAGTGCTTTTCCTTTTGCCACATCTTTGTTCCGTCCTCGCAGTACCACATAGTGACAGAGTCCATTCATTGCCAATATAAATGCCACAGTTGATCCAAAATTACCTGTACCAATAATCGTTACTTTTTTACCTTTTGCCATTTTAATCCTTGTGCATAAAATTACCTAAACTGATACACTTCATCTCCATGCTCAAACTTTGTAATACATATTTTCTTTAATATATATTATCAAGTCATAGTATGGAGTTAGATCAGATAGGTTATGAGTTTTATTATATCGTGAGTGGGTCACAAAAAGGAAACAATCAAGGGAAAAAGTGTTACATATCGGGTGTTTGTAGACCCTAGAAACATTATATTGAGACTTATTTAACAAAATTCAACTATTTGAGAGGAATATTAATTCTTAAATGATACCATAAGATACAAATTATTACAGCTCATACACCAAACGGTGAGGCTTCTGCATAAGATAATAGTAGAGAAGATAAAAAAGTACCCCCACATAGAAGAATCCCAGTCCCAAAATAATCCATCCAAGACTGAGAATCTTCTTCTCTCCAATAAGCTTAGAATCAGACTCTTCGATTATCTTATAGCCATTTTTTTCAAGCAATTGTAGCAGAAGATCGTATTTTTGGATTTGAGTTAGCTTGGGATTATTGATCGTCTGAGCATAAAAATCCTCAAAGAGCTGTTGGTATTTTTTCTTGGATTTCTGCTCAAACATCAGCGTATAGATCCCAATGGGAATCGCAAACCAAATCAAAACAGCTAAGGACATAGCTTCTCCTTATGCTGTACCAAACGACTCCAAATTCGACAATCTACCTCACACTGCTCCACTTTGATAAATTCCAATCTACACTCCACCTCATAGGAGAGAGGATGCGAAGAGAGGGTGGGGGTCTGATACTGCAAGAGCCAATCAACCTGCCCTTTGAGGGCATTGAGCATCCCCCCTCCCCCCTCGACCAAAACAAACGAGGGCTTAGAGAACTCCAGCTGATCTGTGATCCGAACCTCTCTATCGGCAACCCCAAAGAGAGGAGTGGCTCGATCAAAATCATCAGCTCTTGAATAGATCACCACATCAGGAGCCTGATCCCCCGTAAAGCGACAATCCAACGTCGGGCGATCCACCCGAACTGTATTGCCCCCAATGATCATCTCTGAACAGACAGCACGCAGTTGATGCACATGTTTGAGCGACGCAGGAGAACTCAGATACCCTCCTCCAATCTTGCCATTGGAGGTTTGAGCGATCTTAAAAAGCACAAAGGCTCTCTTTTGCCAAATTAAAAATGGCTCCAACAATGCCAACGCCTCCTCTTCACAAACCCCACGCTCCACTTCGATACCTTGTGATATAAGCTGTGCCATACCACCACCATGCCCCTCGATGGGATCAAGGGTAGCCATCACCACTTTTTGGGGTTCAAGATACGTCAAGAGCGAGGCACAGGAGGGAGTCTTGCCCTCATGAGAACAGGGTTCCAGCGTCACAAACAGCGTACAATCAGCAAAAAATCCCTGAGGCAACGCCAAAAGAAACGCATGGGCTTGATGGGCATCGAAGCGATCAAATGCTACCTTTTGATTTGAGATAGACTCATAAGCAGACACCAATGCCAATACCTCAGCATGAGAGGTTCCTGCCTTTTGGTGGGCTTCTAGGACGATTATCTCACCT
>Ga0256828_1000720_pt1 | contig 21599 bp, 35 predicted proteins | sample CV88metaG_FD_185993 | JGI IMG/M metagenome (GOLD analysis project Ga0256828, IMG submission 185993) | Hydrothermal vent microbial communities from East Pacific Rise, Pacific Ocean - CV88 | ecosystem: Environmental > Aquatic > Marine > Hydrothermal vents | place: Pacific Ocean: East Pacific Rise...
GGAACTGGCACGTATGCCAGTAGGCGATAGATAAACAAAAAACCGATAGTAATAAGTATCTTATTAACTAGATTTTTGTTCACAACTATTTACCTGTTGTAGTAACGTTTTCGTCTTTAATTTTCGATGCTAAATCTTTTGCAGAAGCACCTACTAGTTTTACTTTAGTTACACTGTTAGCAATTTTGTGAACGCTACGGATAGTTTCCATAGTGATCTCATCTAATGCTGCAACAGCTTTAATTTTCTCTACGTTGATTACGTATGGTTTAACAATTTTAGAAGTAAAACCAATTTTAGGTAAACGACGAGCTAGTGGTTGTTGACCACCCTCGAAGTTTCTCTTTCTTTTGTAACCAGTACGAGATTTTTGACCTTTTTGACCACGAGTAGCAGTTTTACCCATACCACTACCTTGACCGCGTCCTACTCTTTTTCTTGAGTGAGTAGAACCAGCTGCAGGTGTTAAATTTTCAATACCCATCATATTATCCTTTTAATCTACCAAGTGCTTCGACAGTTGCGCGCACTAGTGTATTTGGATTGTTAGAACCGATCGATTTAGTAAGGATATCTTGGATTCCCGCAAGTTCTAAAACTGGACGAGCAGCTCCACCAGCGATTACCCCAGTACCCTCAGATGCTGGTTTAAGTAAAACACGGCTAGCATTATACTTATGCTCAATATCATGAGCAATAGTAGAACCCTTAATTTTTACAGTAGTTAAGTTTTTAAATGCATTATCTACTGCTTTTTTGATAGCATCAGGAACCTCTTTAGCTTTACCAACACCATAACCGATAGTACCATTTTTGTTACCAACAACTACAAGTGCAGTAAAACGGAAACGTCTACCACCCTTAACAACTTTAGTAACACGACCAATATTTACAATTGATTCTTCAAAATCATCTCTGTTGATTTCCATACTGTCCCCTAGAACTTAATTTCGTTTGCACGAAGTGAGTCACCAAATGCAGCAACTACACCGTGGTATTGGTAACCATTACGATCAAATACAATATTTGTGATGTTAGCTTCTTTTAGTTTAGCAGCAAATGCCTCACCAAGAGCAGCAGCACCCTCTTTATTCGCTTTTTGGTTAATAGCTTTTGAGTGAAGAGCTACAAGTGTTGTACCTGCAGTATCATCAATAGCTTGAACACTGATATAACGATTTGATCTAAATACAGAAACACGAGGAAGTGTAGCACTACCGCTGATTTTTGCACGAATACGACGTTTACGCTTTAAGCGACTCGCCAATTTGCTTTTTAATACTTTAGCATTCATCTATACACCTCTCTTATTTCTTAGCAGTTTTACCGGCTTTACGCACGATGTGTTCATCAACATATTTAACACCTTTACCTTTGTAAGGCTCTGGTGGACGGAAACTTCTAATCTCTGCTGCAACTTGACCTAACATTTGTTTGTCATGACTTTTTAAAGTGATAACATTTTTCTCTACAGAAGCTTCAATTCCTTCTGGAAGGTCATAATTAATATCGTGAGAGAAACCTAGTTGAAGATTAAGAACTTTACCTTTAACAGCAGCTCTATAACCAACACCATTGATCTCTAATTGCTTAGTATAACCACTAACTAAACCAGTGATAATATTAGCAGATAATGCTCTATAAGTTCCCCAGAAAGCTCTATGCTCACGAGAATCTGAAAGATTTTTGAAAGTTAATGTATTTCCTTCGATTGAAAACTCTACATTTCCTTTTGTATCTAAATCAACGCTTTTTTTACCTTTAGTAAAAGTAATAACATTTCCATTTGCAGTTACAGTGATATCACTTGCAAATTCAACAGGTTGTTTACCAATTCTTGACATGCTATTCTCCTTCTACCAAACTGTACACATAACTTCACCACCAATGCCTTGCTCATAAGCTTTGTCATTTGGTAGTACGCCACGTGAAGTACTTACAATAATAGTACCATAACCATTTTTGAAACGTTTAATATCTTCTTTACCTTTATAGATACGACGACCTGGTTTAGATACACGTTTAATTTCATTGATTACAGACTTACCATTTTCATCATACTTAAGTACAACATTAATAGTCTTTTTAACACCATCTTCAACTACGTTGCAAGATTCAATGTAACCTTTTTCCACTAAGATATTTGCTACTGCTTCAACACTTTTTGAGTGAACAAGTGTAGTAGCTGCTAATCTTCTCATACCAGCATTACGAATACGAGTTAACGCATCTGATACTAAATCATTAATTGCCATTTATTTTTCCTTTGCTTGCATTTAGCAGTATCAAGGGAGGCGAAATGCCTACCAGCTTGACTTTCTAACGCCTGGGATTAATCCCTCATTTGCCATTTTTCTAAAACATACACGACAGATTCCAAAATCTCTTAAAACAGAGTGTGGACGACCACAAATTTGACAACGTGTATAACCACGTACTTTAAATTTTGGAGTACGTTTTGCTTTAGCGATCATAGACTTCTTAGCCATTAGTTGCTCCCTTTAGTAAAAGGCATACCCATTTTCTCTAAAAGAGTTAGACCTGCCTTGTCATTTTCTGCAGTAGTAACAACTGTAATATTCATACCATGAATCTGCATAATAGAATCGTAATTTACCTCTGGGAAAATGAGTTGCTCATTTAAACCAAAGTTATAGTTACCACGACCATCAAAACCATTTCTTGGAACACCACGGAAATCTTTCACACGTGGAAGTGCAATAGAGATAAGGCGATCTAAGAAGTTATACATATTTTCACCACGTAAAGTTACACGTACACCAACTGGCATACCTTCACGAACTTTGAAACCTGCAACTGATTTTTTAGCAATTACAGTACTTGCTTTTTGACCAGCAATTTTTGTAATTGTCTCTTCAATATTTTTCATTAGTTTGTTATCTTTCATTGCAAAACCAGCACCAACAGAGATAATAATCTTCTCAATTTTTGGTGTTTGCATAGGGTTTTTGATCCCTAATTCATTTTGTAATTCAGATTTTAAACCTAAATATTTTTCTTTTAAACGAGCCATCTAATTATGCCTCCACTTTACGTACATTTGAAATATCGATAGGCATCTCTTTATTGATATGACCACCCTCTTTATTCTCTTCAGTTGGTTTGATAGCTTTTTTAGCTACCTTACAACCCTCTACGATTACTTGGTTCTTTTTTGGTAAAACTTGAAGTACTTTTGCTTTTGTACCTTTGTCATCGCCAGCGATAACTTCTACCATATCACCTTTTTTAATTTTTAACTTTGCCATTAAACAACCTCCGGTGCAAGAGATACGATTTTCATAAATCCAGCATAACGTACTTCACGAGCGATTGGACCGAAAATACGTGTACCAATAGGCTCTTTTTTGTCATCAAGAATTACAGCTGCATTATCATCAAAACGGATCAATGAACCGTTTTCACGTTGAACTTCTTTATGAGTTCTAACGATAACAGCTTTAACAACTTTACCTTTTTTAACTTTAGCAGTTGGAATTGCTTTTTTAACAGAAGCAACAATAACATCACCTACTGAAGCATAGCGACGTTTAGAACCACCAAGCACCTTAATACACATAATCTCTTTAGCGCCTGTATTATCAGCTACATTTAAACGAGTAAAACTTTGAATCATTACTACGCTCCTTTTACGACTGACTTAAGTCTAAACGATTTTCTTTTAGATAGTGGGCGACATTCAATTGCTACAACTTCATCACCAACTTTACACTCATTACGCTCATCATGTACTAAGTACTTTTTGAAACGTTTTACAACTTTATGGTAACGAGGATGCATTACACGGCGCTCTACTAAAACTGTAATAGTTTTGTCACCAGCAATTTTTACAACATTACCCTGAATTTCACGTTTATGTGTCATCGCTCGTCCCCTAGTTTGCTACTGCAGTTAAAGCAGTATTGATTCTTGCAATATCTTTTTTAGTAGCACGAAGCTCACTAGTATTTTGTAATTGCATCATTTTTTGTTTAATTTTAAGAGTAAAAAGTTCTGTCTTTTTCTCTTTAAGCATTGCCTGAAGCTCTGCTGCATTTTTATCTGCTAAATCAGAATATTTCATTGCTCATCTCCGCAGTAATAATTTTTGTTTTAAATGGTAGTTTATGCATAGCAAGTATTAAAGCTTCACGTGCTAAGTCATGAGGAACACCAGCCATTTCGAAAATAACACGACCTGGTTTAATGTTCATTACCCATTTATCAACACCACCTTTACCTTTACCCATACGAGTTTCTAAAGGCTTAGCAGTTAATGGTTTATCTGGGAACACACGAATCCAAATTTTACCATTTCTTTTAATTTTACGAGTTGCAGAAATACGAGCCGCCTCAATTTGACGAGAGTTAATACGACCAGCCTCTACCGCTTTAAAACCAATATCACCAAAAGCTAATTTATAACCTGAACGAGCATAACCACGGTTACGACCCTTCATTACCTTACGATATTTTGTTCTCTTAGGCATTAACATGATTATTCAGCCTTTTCTTTTCTTGGAGCACGTTTACCACGACGCTCTTGTTTTTCTTCTTTTGCTTCTGCAGGAATACCTTTAGTAAGCACCTCACCTTTGAAGATCCATACTTTAACACCGATAATACCGTATGTTGTATGAGCTTCAGCAAAACCATAATCGATTTTAGCACGAAGTGTATGAAGTGGAACACGTCCCTCTAAATACCACTCAGTACGAGCCATTTCTGCTCCACCAAGACGACCACTTACAGAGATTTTGATACCTCTTGCACCACTACGTTGTGCAGATTGAATAACTTTTTTCATCGCACGACGGAAAGCAACACGACGCTCAAGTTGAGTAGCAACATTCTCAGCAACAAGTTGACCAGAGATTTGTGCTTTTTTCTCTTCTTTAATGTTTACAGAAACAGCTTTACCAATAAGTTTTTGTAAAGATGCTTTTAATTTTTCAATATCTGCACCTTTTTTACCAATGATAATACCAGGACGTGCTGCAACGATAGTTACACGAAGTCTTTTAACTGTTCTTTCAATGATGATGTTAGAAACACCAGCATAATAAAGTTCTTTCTTTAAAAATGTTCTAATCTTGTGATCTTCACCTAAAGCTGCTGGAGCAGTTTTAAAATTAGGAAACCATCTAGATTCCCAGTTACGGTTGATTCCAAGACGTAAACCAATAGGATTAACTTTTTGACCCATACTATTTACCCTCTACTTCTACTAAGATATGTGCTGTTGGTTTTCTAATACCTGAAGCCATACCACGAGCACGTGGACGGAAACGTTTAAGTACTGGACCATTATCAACACGACAAGACGTGATAACACAATCTTCAGCTTCGTTACCACTATTAGCTACTGCAGAAGCAATAACTTTAGAAATAATTTTTGCTGCTTTGTTTGGAGTGAACTCTAAAGCTGCCATAGCTTCTTCAGCATTCATTCCTTGTACCTCTCTAGCGATCAGACGAGCTTTAGTAGGAGACACACGGATAAATTTTAATAATGCTCTAGCCATGATTATCCTTTCTTCTGAACAGAGCCTTTGTGGCCCTTGAATGTACGTGTTGGTGCAAATTCACCAAGTTTATAACCAATGTGATTCTCTGTAACATATACAGGAACGAATTGACGTCCGTTGTGAACATTTAGAGTTAACCCAACCATTTCAGGAAGAACCATAGATCTTCTTGACCAAGTTTTAATAGGTTTTTTACTGCCTTCTGCTTTAGCAGCCTCAACTTTTTTCATTAAATGATCATCTACAAATGGACCTTTTTTAATTGAACGAGCCATTAACCTACCCTTTTTGCATTTGGTTTACGACGAGTAATAATAAGTTTATCACTTGCTTTTTTACGACGAGTTTTAGCACCCTTCGTTGGTTTACCCCAAGGAGTAACTGGATGACGACCAGAGTTCGTTTTACCTTCACCACCACCGTGTGGGTGATCAATTGGGTTCATTGCAGAACCACGAGTTTGTGGACGAATACCCATATGACGAGTACGACCAGCTTTTGCTAATACAATATTCGAATACTCTTCATTTCCAACAACACCAACTGTAGCCATACACTCACCAAGAACTAAACGCATCTCAGATGAAGGCATACGAAGTGAAACATATTTCCCATCACGACCCATAATTTGAGCAGATGTTCCAGCTGAACGTACCATTTGTCCACCTTTTCCAACTTTAAGCTCAATGTTATGAACTAATGTACCAACAGGAATATTTTTAAGTTTCATTGCGTTTCCTGGTTTAACATCTAAACCAGCTTCTGCAGCTTCTACTTTATCACCAACTTGAAGTCCTTTTGGAACAAGAATGTAACGTTTTTCACCATCAGCATAGTTAACAAGTGCAATTCTACAGTTACGGTATGGATCATACTCGATTGTAGCTACTGTACCTGGAACATTGAATTTATTTCTTTTGAAATCAATGATACGGTAAAGTTTTTTAGCACCTGCTTGCTTATGACGTGATGTAATACGTCCATTGTTGTTACGACCTGCATGTGCTGGTAACTTAACTAATAAAGAACGAACACTAGCTTTTGCTGTAATATCTGAACTATCTACATTCGTATAAAAACGACGAGATGGTGTAATCGGTCTATAAGTTTTTATTGCCATATTAAACCGCCAAACTTTCTATTTGTGCACCTTCTGGTAAAGTAACATAGAACTTTTTGAAGTCCGCTTGTTTACCAGCTACACCACGGAAACGTTTTGTTTTTCCGCTTTGATTTAGAGAATTGATTTTATTAGGAATGATTCCAAAATATTCTCTAAACACCTCTTTAAGACCAGTTTTTGTCATACGTGGTGATGTTTGAACAACAATAACACCATTTTCCTGTAAACCTAAAGTTTTCTCTGTATATACAATAGATTTGATATCTGTAATATCTGCCATTACTTAGCCTCACTTGTCAGATTTTCCCATACCGCTTTTTCTACCACGATTGAACGATAGTTAGCAGCTAAGTATGCATTTAATTCACTTTGCTCAATAACATAAGTCTGATGTAAATTCTCAAATGCTAAAACTGTTTTTTCATCTAATAAAGATTTAACAAATAAAGTATCTCTTTGTCCAAGTGCTTTGAAGATTGCGTTTGCATCTTTAGTTTTACCAGATGCTACTTCAACACTATCAACAACAAAAAGAGTACCGTTTTGAGCGTGCTCAGCTAAAGCAAAGTTTAAAGCTAATTTCTTTTGCTTTTTATTTACTTTTAAATCGTAGTTACGGTTGTTTTGAGGACCAAAAGCTTTACCCCCACCTACGAATACTGGAGAACGACGAGAACCCGCACGAGCACGACCTCCACCTTTTTGAGACCATGGTTTTTTACCACCACCGCTTACATCACTTCTACCTTTTGCAATTGCTGTGTTAGCGCGCATTGCAGCTTGAGCAGCTTTTACATAAAGATAAAGGTTATGAGGGTTAATTCCTGAAAAACTCTCTGGTAGAGCTAATTCAGATGCTTTTTCCATTTTTTCATTTAAAACGATTGCATTCATTATTTAGCTACCTTTACACGACCTAAAGATCCATTTGAACCACTAACAGAACCTAAAACCGCAATGATTTTGTTCTCTGCATCAAATGAAACGATCTCATTTTTTACACTATTTTGTGTGTTACCATATTGTCCAGGCATTTTCTTACCCTTCATAACACGACCTGGCCACTCAGCATTACCGATAGAACCAGTTCTACGACCAAATCTGTGACCGTGAGATGCTGGACCACCACCGAAGTTCCAACGCTTCATACCACCAGAGAAACCGCGACCTTTAGTATTAAAAGTAGTTTTTAATACTTTTGCTTCACTTAATGGTGATAAATCTAAATCACCAGCTTCTGTGTTTGCTACTTCAAGAGTTGCAAAACGGTTAAACTCTGCAGGAAGGTTGTACTTCTTTTGTTGACCTTCAATTGCTTTATTCATTTTTTTACCGCTGTTGTAAGCTACAACTGCGCTACCTTCATTTACTTCACATACTTTCGCATCTAAAACTCTTAAAAGAGTTACAGGTTTAGATGGAACTGTGATAGTACGGCTCATCCCGATTTTTTCAACAATATATTCCACGACTACTCCTATTTATCCATAGAGCGAACTTCTACGTCCACTTCTGGTGCTAAATCTAGTTTCATTAATGAATCAACTGTTTCTGGAGTTGCAGATACGATGTCTATCATTCTTGCGTGCATACGAATCTCAAATTGCTCACGAGATTTTTTGTTAACGTGAACAGATTTTAAAACTGTATATTTACGAATTTTTGTTGGTAAAGGGATTGGACCACGAATAACCGCGCCAGTACGCTTTACAGCCTCTACGATTGATGCTACTGATCTATCGAGTACACGATGATCGTAAGCTTTCAATTTTAAACGAATTTTTTCCATAATTTTCCTTACTAAAGAACTCGTTAGGTCAAGCCTAACTATTTTTAAGGGAGCGTAATTGTAACAAATATCGCTTATTTATTCAAGAAAAAAGGGACTAAATTTTGATTTTTTTAAGATTTTATTTCCTTTTAAAAAGGAAACTGTAAAATTATGGCATGGAAATTTTACTAGAAGAACTTTATAAACTCGATTTACATATAGATAAATATCATGATAGAAAACTCTTTTTAGATGATAAATATAACTACCAAATTGTAGGAATTACACAAAGTGGTAAAACAAAACTGATAAAAAACTACCTTTTAGAGCATAAAAAAAGTAGTTATATTTTTATAGATTGTAACGATACACGTATAAAAAGTGAGGAACTTAACAAAATTTTAGAGGAGTTTTGTATTGCAAATAGTATTGAGATAGTAGCTTTTGATAACTACAAACAAGAGTTTAACATCCCCAATGTTAAGCAAGTTATTCTTAGTTCTGAACTTGCTTTTGAACTTAAAAACTTTAAAACTCTTAAACTTAACCTCCTTGACTATGAAGAGTTTTTAGCTTATGAACATCGCTATGACTCCTCTGCTGTAACACACTTTTTCCATCTTGGTGGATTTGCACATATGCATAAACTAAGCAGTGATATTCGTGCACTCTATATTCAAAAAATATTACAAACCTCACTTACTCCTATAGAATTTGCCATTGTAGAACTTGTTGCTAAGATGAATGCTCAAAAACTTTCTGCTTATGCAATCTATGAGCGTTTAAAAGGTGTACAAAAAATCTCAAAAGATAAACTCTACAAATCTTTTGAAGAACTTCTTATTAAAGGATATATCCACCAACTTAGTAAACTTAACCATCCAAAAGCGGTAAAAAAACTTTACTTATGCGATATTGCCCTTAAAAATGCACTTAGTATCGATAAACATTTTGGAAGACTTTTTGAAAATATGATTTTTTTAGAGCTTTTTAAATCTAATGTAGAGGTTTTTTATGAGGAGGGAGTTGAATTTTACCTTCCCCACAACAATAGTATTATTTTATGTATGCCTTTTAGTGATGAGAGAACCCTTTTTAAAAAACTAGAACAACTTGAAGCTTTTATTTTTAGCTACCAAATAACAACCATAACAGCTGTTACTATGAGTAAAGAAGCTACTATTTCTCACCCACTTTCAAAGGTAACTATGGTACCATTTGATATTTGGGCATTGGGGGATTAACTAAATTTTATATGTAAGTTTAAAACTCAAAGAACTCAACTCTTTTGTATCTTCCTCTACATCTAAAGCTTTTGAAAACCTTATAGTTGTATAAAGTTTTTGATAAATTTTATATGAAAAACCAACCCTTACACTATGATAATCAAAATCTTCAGATTCCCTTAAATCATCATCAATATCGTATGTTATATAAATATAGTTATCTATATCCTCATCGAGTTGATACATTACATTTAAAGATAATGAAATACCTGTATCATCATTCTTTTGAGATTGTACTATTTTATTTTGAATACCTGTTCTATTGTTTGTATATGTTATACTATCTCCATCTTGGTACATAGAAAAAGATAAAGATGGAGCAACAATAAAATGATTTTTATTTATAACTTTATATGCAAAATCAGCTCCGTATGCAGTAAAATCTGATTCTACTAAATAATAATCACTCTCTATAGCAACATTTTCAATTTCTGTTTTACCTTTTGCAATACCAGCATTCAAGATATAAGTTTCTGTATTTTTTGTAAATGAAAAACTATATACATAAATTTTTGCAATATTATCTTTATCTGTACTACTTTTCCATACACCAATTCCATAACCAAGAGATACTAAATCACTAGCTAATAATTTAGTAAACAACACAATTAAAAAATAAAAACCAATAAATCTCATACACACCCTTTTTTTCTTATTTATCCTATAGGATAAAGACTTTCGGATTGTATCTCTATAGAGTTTAAATATTAATTAACTCTATAGGATAAATTATATGAAAAACAATTTTAGTAACTCATCTAACGATGAAATAGAACTCTTTTACAAAAAAATTTCAAGTCGTATAAAAAAATTAAGAGAGGAAAAAAACTTAACGCAACTTGATTTGGCTTTAGATATAGGGATAAAATCTGTTGCATTTTATTCTAATTGTGAAAATAATAGATACAATAAACATTTTAATTTAGAACATCTTTATAAAATTTCTAAATCTTTAAAAATAGATATATGTGAACTCTTTTTAGAAAAAGGAAACTAAATGAAACTTTGTGGCATAGATGAAGCAGGACGTGGGCCAATAGCTGGAGATTTAGTGATGGCTGGGTGTATTTTGCAAAACAATATAGAGGGTTTAAACGATTCTAAAAAACTTACAGAAAAAAAGCGTGAAATGCTTTTTGAGCAAATTGTGCAAAACTCACTCTACCATATTGTAAAATTTTCTGCACAAACTATCGATGAAAAAGGTATCTCTTTTTGTTTAAGTAGTGGTTTGCATGAGATTTTAAAAACACTGCAAGCAGATGAATACCTTTTTGATGGCAATACAACTTTTGGTGTAGCAAACCTAAAAACAATGGTACAAGCAGATGGGAAAGTTCCAGAGGTAAGTGCAGCTTCTATTTTAGCAAAAGTTTCACGTGATAGAGATATGAAAGAGCTTGCAAAAAAGTACCCTCAATATGGTTTTGAAAAACATAAAGGGTATGGTACAAAATTTCACGTAGAGATGATTGCACAATATGGTTACACGCCAATACATAGAAAAAGTTATAAAATAAAATCACTCCAACAACCAACACTTTTTTAGTTATAATCATTAAAAAAGGTTTTACAAATGAATTATCCAAAATTTTTCGATGATGTTCCAACAATTACACTTCAAGATCCTCTTTCAGATGTTTTAGGAACATTTGAAGATGGAATTGTAGAGTTTAGCTATCTTGATATTGTCAAAGCTTCAGGGCATAGTTGCCCAACAGTTGCTGGAGCTTATTTAGTTACATTTTATGCACTTAAAGAGCTTTACGTAGACTCTATGCCAAAGCGTGGAGATATAAAAGTAGCATTTGAAAACCCTTTAGAGGAGGGAGTAACAGGTGTTATTGCAAATGTTATAACACACATTACAGGAGCAACACAAAAGAGTGGATTTAAAGGGTTAAATGGAAAATTTGCTCGCCACTCTTTAATGGAGTTTGAGCAAAAAGTGCAAAACATAGCCTTTACACGCAAAGAGACAAACCAAACAGTAGAGGTAACTTACAACCCTTCAAGTATCGCACCAAACCCACAAATGCAACCACTTATGCAAAAAGTGATGCAAGGTACTGCTACAAAAGAAGAGAAAAAACTTTTTGGAGAACTTTGGCAAGAGAGAGTAGAGAAGATTTTACTTCAAAACTCTCAATCGCTTATTTTAATCTCTTCGATAAAATAAAATTCTTCAGAGTTTTATACTCTGAAGTCCACCATTTATACTCTTAATTTAATGGCATAAGTTTCATTATTATTGTTTCTTTATTTTTTAAAACCAAATTGATAAGAAATTGGTTTGATTTTTTTGCTTTATATAAATCTAAATTCTCTACTTGAGTGATAAAATCTATACTATAATCTTCATTTAAAGGTAATGGTAATTTCCTAATTTGTTTAAGAGATTCAATTCTATATAATTTGTTCTCCTTTACTATATAAACTACATAAGGATTTATTCTTCTATGCAGAGAGTGAGAGGTTTGTAAAAAAATAGTATCTGATTTATGTTTATTATGTATATAATTAACTTTTGAAATAGCTAATGCAAAATCTAAATAAATAATTTCTCTGATTTTATCTATTTGGATAATTTTTTGAGATTCTTTTTTATATGTTTTATTTGAAAATTGTAGTGTTGCATTACTCTGATAAAGGAAAATCATCATAATAGACAATATACTAATAGCTATCATCATCTCTAAAAGAGTAAAAGCTTTCCTTCTCATTGTGTAAGCCTTACTCGTAAAAGTGCAACAGAACTTGTTGGTCTTTGTACAATTGTTTTACCAATTTCAAAAACCAAAGAATTATTTATTTTTTTTCTCCTAGCTTGATCTTCTTCATTACTAAAACCACTTGTCTGATCAAATTCAGATAAATCTATAGTAGAAATAGTTTGATACTTAATATCTATCTCTTTAGCTTTTAACTCTCTACGAAAATCATCATCTAAGTTAAAATTAAATTCCTCTATCACTCTATAAAGGGGGATTTTATCTTCATTTTCAAAACCATATTTTTTGTTGTCTATAAAAAATGTAAGGTATTGGTCATTATCTTTTTGCATCTTTAGCATTGAAAAAAAATTAGTATTGTTTGCATTAAGTTGCAAAAGTGATGCAATAACAACACTCACAATCATCACTGCAACCATCACTTCAATAAGAGTAAAACCTTTTTTTTTAATCATTTCCTAAACCAATACGCAGCGCTTCATCAAGTGATGTTTCTCCATCTAAAAGCATTTTGTTTAACTGCATCGCAATAGTTTTCAAACCCTCTTTTTGAAGTGTCATTTTTATAGTATGCTCATCTGTTGTCTCTTTTAAAAGCTCTTTTACAATATCGTTCATCACTAAAAGTTCACCAATAGAGCGACGTCCACTATATCCTGTATAGTTACAACTTTTACACCCTTTTGCTTTATATACTTTTGCACCTTTTGGTAAGTTGTAATCTTTTGCAAAATCTTCTGCTACAATATCTTCAACTTTGCACTCATGACACAATGTACGAACAAGTCTTTGCGCTAAAATTCCTAAAAGTGAGGAAGATATTAAAAATGGCTCCACCCCCATATCTGCTAAACGTGAAATTGTTGCAGCTGCAGAGTTTGTATGAAGCGTTGAAAAAACCAAATGCCCTGTAAGTGCCGCACGCACCGCAATGTGGGCTGTTTCTTCATCACGAATCTCTCCTATCATAATAACATCAGGATCTTGACGTAAAATGGAGCGAAGTGCTGCGGCAAATGTAAGACCAACCTTTTCATTTACCTGAATTTGTGCAATATTATCTGACTTATACTCAACAGGATCTTCAACTGTTATAAGATTCTTCTCTGGAGATTCCACTTCACGTAAAAAGGAGTGTAGTGATGTTGTTTTACCACTTCCTGTTGGTCCTGTTACTAAAATAATCCCATGAGAATGGCGAAGAAGTTTTTTAACATCCCCAATTAAGCTTTCATTAAAACCAAGCTCTGTAATCTCAGGAATTTGGGAGCTTTGCATTAAAAGACGCATAACAACCCTCTCTCCATAAAATGTTGGTAAAATAGAAACACGAATATCTAAAACAGTTCCTGCAATTTTAATTTGTGTTCTTCCATCTTGGGGGATACGCTTTTCTGAAATATCAAGATTAGAGATAACCTTAATACGGCTAATAATTAAACTAACAACTTTTTTATCGAGTTCTGCATTTTTTGTAAGCATACCATCAATTCTAAAGCGAACCTCTCCTCTATTTTCACGAACCTCTATGTGAATATCAGATGCTCTTTTTTTCACAGCTTGGTAAAATAAAGCATTGACAAATTTAATAATAGGAGCTGATTCTTCGCTTGTTAAAATATCTGAAGATGTGCGTAGAAAATCTGCTAAAGAGATATCCTCCTCATCTTCATCTGTTTGCTCCTCTTGCATAGACTCCATTGTTTTGTCAGTTCTAAGCTCTAAAAAACTATTGTAAAGTTTGTCGTAAGAGTCTGCATCTAAAAGTTGTAAAGGGTGTTTAGTTTCAAGTTTTGTATAAAAATTCGTTGCTTCTACTAAATGATGTTCCGTTACACATCCATACACAACACCATCTATTTCACTAAATAAAAGATAATTTTTTACACTTTGTTCAATATCTACCCCTTGAGCTTCATAAGGGGTTAAGTCTAAATTATGTAATGGCTCTTGAACTAACATCTATTTAATCTCTTTTCGTGTAATAATTTTAAAAACCTCTTTATCATATTCTTCTTGAATTTTAGAAAGCATTCCAAGTTCACGTTGAAGTTTTGACAGGTTTTCGCTCTTATCGATAATGTAAGGAGTTAAAATAACAATTAAATTATCTTGTTGCTGCTTTTTAGATTTAGAAGAAAATAACCAATCTCCAATCCAAGGTATATCACCTAAAAGTGGAACTTTTGTTCTTTTAATCTCCTCGTAAGTTCTTACTAATCCACCAATAATAATATGCTCACCATGTTGAAGGATAGCCTCTGTTTTTACCTTCTGTTTTGAAGTTACTGGCTGTCCAGTCGCATTATTTGAACCATCATCTGTTACATTTTCTAAAACAGCTTCAACATCAAGTGTTACCTTTTTTTTCTCAGATACACGTGGTTTAATCTTTAACGTTAAACCAACATCTTCACGTTTAAATGATGCTGTTGTTCCAGCTGTACCGGTTGTTGTTCCTGAAGCAACTGAAATAGTCTTACCAACATAAATGGAAGATTCTTTATTATTAATACACAAAATAGATGGATTGGAAACTGCTTTTGATACACCATGTGTTTCTAAAAAGTTAATTGTTGCTCCAAGAGCAAGTGCATGTTTGCTTGTACCAATATTCCCTAAATAACTAGATACTGCTGCTAAAGCATTATTACTTGCTGCTGCTGAACCAAAATTTGCACTCATTGCATAAAGACCAGATGCAGTAACACTTCCTGCAGCCAAACCATATTTCACACCAATATCTTTTAGTTTATCTTTACTAATTTCGATAATTTTAGCTTGTACATAAACTTGGTATTTTTCCTGATCTAATTCATCTATAATAAGTTTAATGCCTCTCATTACAGAAGGATCACCAATAGCAATAATAGCATTTATCTCTTCATTCATTGACAAACTAGGTTTCATAGATGGATCTTTGAATTTTTGTTTTGCAATAATTGCATTCAAAGTAGCAAGCACATTCTTTGCATCTGAATTTTTAAGTTTAAAAATCTCTACACCACTATTTACAGAACGTTCTTTATCAAATCTATGAATCAAAGATTCTAAAATTTTTACATTTTTTTCTTTTCCTACTAAAATAAGACTTGTTTTACTTGAATCAAGTAAAACTTTCACTTTTTCTTCTAAAATTTTATCATTAAAAATACTTTTAGCAATATTAAGAATTTGTGTTTGTATCCCTTTTGCATCTGCATATTTAATTTCAACAATTTTCACAATATTTTTTTTACGTTTAGTAATTGTTTGAATCACTTGTTTAATTGTTTGGATATTTCTTGGATAATCTGTCACTAAGATTGTATTTGATTCTTTTAGTGTCATAAGTTTTGCTGTTTTAGAGATAAGGTAGCGAATTTTTGCAGCTACAATATCTACATTTTCACCCTCAACTTTTATGGGTTGAGTCACCATTAAAGACCCATTATCTTTTTGATTTAATTTTAAAACTTTAGTATTATGTTTTGCTGCTTCACTTGAACGAACAATTTCATAAATATCTCCATTTTCTACGACTGTATATCCCTTAGAATCTAAAACAGAGATTAAAATACTCATCAATTCATCATCGTAAACTGGTGCAGAACTTATAAAATTTACAGTCCCTGTAATACGATGATTAAATAAGATATTTTTATGCGTTACTTTAGAGATAAGTTTAATAAAATCTTTTATCTCTAAATCTGCAAAATTAATATTAACTTTCTCTCTAGCACTTAATGTTACAGTTAAAACAATAACTAAAAATATACTACTAATGAATCTCATAAACTAATTCCTTTTCCTCATTATCTCTTAAAATAACTAGTTGCATTGTATCTATCTCATTTATATGATTATAAAGATCAAATGCTGCCTTATATGATGTTAAATCTACATTATTAGCACGAATAATAATATCCCCTCTTTGTAATCCAAGTTTCGCAAATTTAGAGCGTGAATTGATGTTATAGATTTTAAATCCATAAATTTTACCATGCTTTTTTACTTCTCTTATCGAAATATCTCTCCAAATTTGTCTTGGATTTTTAGCATAGTATGCAATATCTCCTCTTGATACCTCTTTTGGTCTTGCAAGTTCTTCTTCTACAGCTTTAGAATAAGTTATTTTTTTCTTACGCTTTGTTCCTAAATTATTTTTTGCTCTTATAAATTCTAAAACATAATCTTTTTTATTTTTCGTAAAAACAACACTATTTAAATTAATAGCTACTAATGTATAACCAGAAAAGTTTTCTCCAACCCCAATAAGAGATGTCTTTTTCTGATTCGATTTTAAAGCAACAATAGCAAATCCATTCTGTTGTGTACCATAAAGACCTTTTAAAACCATATTTGTAATACTAATACCACTACTCTTTTTCTTTTTAACAACTTTTTTCTGATTCTTTTGTACTTCAAGCATAGAGTTAAACACAATACGACGATATTTAGGTTGAATACTCTCTTGTGATTTTAACTCAACTCCCTGTTTTGGCAAATACCACCAAGCAATAAGAGCTAAAAATTTAGCTACAAGAGCAACTACTAAACTTACAATTAAAAAATTTAAAAATGGAGTACTAAAAATTTTTAACATAACTATACTTCCCATTTTTTAATTTTTTTAGGTTTCTTAAGGTACCTCTATACTTTTGTCTCATAAGCTTAGAAGGTTTTAATGTTAATGATAATTTTCTATCAATTAGCGAAAAGTCTCCAAAAGCTTCACCAAAATCTCCTTTTGATTGTAAAGTTATAACAAGAGGATTTATAATAGAGTATGTAACATCTACATTTTTAACAACAAGAGGTACAAAACCCTTTAGTGAAGATGCTAAATAGATAGAATCTATATGAAGATTATTATAAAAAAGGTACAAAGAAAGCGATAAATCTGAGATAACAGCACTCTCAATACCAGAAACGCTTAAATGTGCATGATGCATCTCAAAAAGGAATCCTTTATCTGTTACCTCCTCTTTAGAGATAACTACACCTTTTTTAACCAACTCTTTTTCAGCAAAAAAATAGAGATTTTGTTTTGGCATAAAAAAAAGTATCATCATTACAAAAAGAATAATTGTAAATAAAAATTTCGCAATACCTTTTACCATACTATCTCCATTTCAAAACTTGCTCTTTTTTTACTTTGACGTTTAATTTTTAATTTCCTGATTTGTAATGTTTTATTTAAAACCTGTCCCATCAAATAGTTAAGTGCAGGAAGTTCTAAACCATTAGAGCTCAAACGCACAAAAGATTTTTTATACTCTTGCTTAATATCACTTTTTGATAAAACTGAAGCTCTTAAAAATTTTTGTATCTCTTTTTTTACTTTTGTTTTTGATCCATAAGCTTCTTTATAAGTAACAACTTTAGTAGCTAAAGTTTCTGTTTCATTAAAAGCATTTTGTGCCTCTTGAAGATTTTGACGTGAAACATTAACTTTTGAAATTGTAAAAAATAAAATAACAACTAAAAAACCTAAAATATAAAAAGGATTTATTTTATTCATAATGTCACCTCAATAAAAAGCTGCTCTTTTTTTGCAGAGGAGTGAAATTTCAACCCTTTTAATTGTAATTTTTCTTCTATATAATTTTTATTTTGTGTTTTACCACTAAAAGATACAATTATCTTATTTCCTTTCACAAAAATAGAGTTTAAAAAATCTCCTTTTTGTAGTTTAATACTACTTACTTTTGCAATAACTTCACGAATCTTCGTCTGTTTTTTATCGATTTTTTCATATTTTTTCAATAAAGATTTATTTTGAAATGTTGTAGATTTTAGATGATATTTCTCAAAAATTGTAACTCTTTTTTGCTCTAAATCTTCTACTTGTACATTTGTTGCAATATATTCAAATCCAAATAAAATAATAAAAACAAAAAGTAAACTCGAAAGTATAAAAAACTTTCTTCTATCGAGTGCTCCATATTGTGTTACATCTATATTATTTTTTGAAAGTTTTAGTGTTGAAAAGTCAAAAGCTTTTGCACCACTTATCCACTCTTTTGGAAGAAGTAAAACAATACCATCTTTAACTGAAAGAACCTCATTTTGATTTAAAATAATACTCACTTCCATATGAGAGAGTTCACTTTGAGCAAAATAGAGTGCTTCAATATTACTTTTACTAATCCCCTGTCTTGCAAGTAATGCTAAAATCTCATTTTGTTTATATGCAAATGCAATAAACTCTTCACCCTCTTTATAAGTAAAATAATTATACTCCTCACCCTCTTGAAGTTGATCTTCAAAAAGTGATGGTAAAAATTTTAAAGCATCCCTTACAAATTTTACAGGTAACTGTACTTTTTGCACCCAATATAACGAAGGTGGAAGTATTACATTAACCTTTACATCTTTTTCAAAGGAATAATTCTTTGTTGGATCAAAAAGTATTGTTTGATATTCTTTTTTAAATTTCATAGATAAAATTTGTACCTTTTTTTGTTTTTAAATTATACTCAAATTCAATTTTTGCTTCTATATCATCTTTTATAACACTCAATTTTACATATAAAATCGGTTCAAAAAAACTATGTGGAAAGAAACTTAAATTATATATCTCATCATCTGTAAGAGATAAATCTTCTATTTTCTTATAATCACCACTATTTTGTTCTAAAAAATCCCCTTTTTGTTTATCACATCCTAAAATAATTTGCCAAACATCAGATGTAATATAATTAAGATCTAAAGAATATGGCATCGCTTTAAGATAAAAAAGTTTTTTAAAATCGACCTTTTTATTAATATCTTCATGGTATGTTCTATTATAAAAATTATTAATCTGCTCTAAATGCTCAAAAGAGGCTATATAATCACGAAAAAGTAACGGCCTTTGATTGAAAATATCACTTCTATAAGCTCCATCAGTTCGTATTTTACTCATATTATCTAATAATAAAGTTACATACTCATTATTTATATTTTTTTCCTCTAAAAAATGTTGTAAAGCTTCAACTTTTATCTGCTGTTTTGTTTCATTTTTATCTTTTAGCACATTTGGATCAAACTTCGAACGTGCACTTTCAATTTCAATAATAACCTTCATCCCTCCAGATTCAAAAGGGATAAAAGAAGCAGTTGTTAAAAAAAGATTTAAAGCACTTATAGATTTTTCTTTAACAATATAGTTTAAATCTTTATTATCTTTTAACATAGATTCAACATCTTTTAAAATCATTGTTGTTTGAAATAAAAAATTTTGCTTTTGTACATCATTAGAGGTGTCTTTTATCTGCTTTAGAGCAGTTCCAACACCAAGAGTAATAAGCATAACAAACAAAAGTGTTATTAAAAGTGCTATCCCTTTTTTTTGCATCTACTGAATACTCATAGAAAAAATTGGTAAAAGCATTGCTGCTACAATAAATCCTATACTTCCACCTACAAAAAGCATAAGTGAAGGCTCAAGAAGTGTTAAAAGCATACTAATTTTATCTCTATTCTCCTCAAAATAAAGCTCAGAGATATTTGTTAAAACCTTCTCCACCTGAGATGTTTCTTCACCAAGGGCAATAGACTGCACAAAAGCATTATCTATTTTTGTTTTGGAGTTATTGAGTGCTGCTGAGAGAAGTTTTCCCTCTACCACTTTTTTAGAAGCATCTAAGAAAAGCTCTTTTATCACTTTGTTGTTTAAAATATTTGCACTTAAATTAATTGTTTGCACAAATGTAACTCCACTTCTTGTTAAAAGTGATGCAATATACGCAAAACGTGCAAGTTCACTCTTTTCTATAAGCGCACCAAAAAGTGGTAATTTTAAAAGAATTTTATCTACACCATAAGCAAATTTATAACTTTGTTTTTTCAAAAGCATAAATAAAGCAACAATTCCAAAAATTGCACCAAGGAGTGTTGTAAAATACTCATTAAAAAAGTTCCCCATCCCAATAACAACTTGTGTTGCATGAGGTAACTCTTGGTCCATACTTTCAAAAATTCCTGTAATTTGTGGTACAACAAATGCAAGCATAAAAGAGATCATTAAAAGTGAAACAATAATCATAAAACTAGGGTATGCAAAAGCACCTTTTATCTCTTTTGCAATTCTATCTTGCTCTTTTAAAAAACGGGCTAACTCAAGTAAAACCTCATCTAAAATTCCACCACTTTCACTCACTTTAATAGACTGCTTATAAAATTCTGGAAGGATAACCACACTTTGCATATCAAGTGCAGTAAAAAAATCTTTCCCCTCGTCTAAATGTGTACTAACTGTTGTTAAAAAGAGTTTCATCTTTTTATTTTTTTCATAATGAGTTTGTACAATTTTTAAAGCAGAAACTATGGTAATACCAGAAGATATATACATAGCAAGTTCACGTGAAAGTGCAGAGAGCTCTTTTGGGGGGATTTTATACTTAAATAAAGAGAGGTTAAAACCACTAAAGAGAGAGTCAGACTCCTCTAAAGATTGGTAAAGAATTTTTTTTGCTTTGAGTTTAGCTTTTGCTTCACTAAGTGAGGTAGCTTCTATTTTATCACTTACCTTTTTGCCAAACTCATCTATCCCTTTGTACTTAAAAATCATTGCATCACTTCTTGGTAAATTTTCTCTTTTGCTTCTATGAAATCTTCTATTGAATAATAGATTTTTGTTTTTTCAAAATATGGTGTGTAGTCATACACTTTATTGTTAAACTCAACCACTACTTGGTCACTCACCCCTTGTTTATCTACACTAAAAGAGAAACAAACATCTTGTTCAATCCCATCTGCATCAAAAAATGGATTATACTCCATATTAACAATACCATCTAAAACAGAATAACGGTATGTTTTTATAGAGTCATCAATAAAATTATCAAACACACCTTCAAGTTCTGTTTGTTTTTTTCCATCTACAAAAACATCACAACTACTACAATCATCTAAACACAAAAAACGTACTTTTTTTTGATACTCAAACCCTTTTAAATACTCTTTTAATGTTGCTAAAGTTACACGAGTTTGTGGCTGAGCCACTTTTTGAAAATTTCCAATTGCCAAGGTATAAACAACCCCAATTATCAAAATAACAATTAAAAGCTCAATAAGTGTAAATGCTTTTTTCAAAGACTATTTACACTCACTCATTTTAATATCTGCTTTATCACCTGTTCCACCCTCTTTTCTATCAGCTCCAAGTGAGATAAGCTCAATTTTTTCATCATC
>Ga0256828_1000721_pt1 | contig 21599 bp, 19 predicted proteins | sample CV88metaG_FD_185993 | JGI IMG/M metagenome (GOLD analysis project Ga0256828, IMG submission 185993) | Hydrothermal vent microbial communities from East Pacific Rise, Pacific Ocean - CV88 | ecosystem: Environmental > Aquatic > Marine > Hydrothermal vents | place: Pacific Ocean: East Pacific Rise...
ATGATAACGAGGACCCAAAGTATGATAGCAAAGGCACCCATATCTAAGATAGGACTTTTAATAAAAGGGACATAAAGGTCTGTGTTAAAGTCTGCAAAAAAGCATAAAAATGCAGCAACACCAAGGGCTGAAAGGATTTGTAGAGCAAGTTTTGTACGGGCCTTAAGTCCTGCTAGGTTTTCATTCTTTTTAATCTTTGCAAAGTCATCTTGAAAACCTATAAGTGAAAAAAGTACGAGTGTTAAAATAGCACCAAGTGCATACATATTACTAAATTTTATCGTGAAGAGTGAAGCAACAATGGTAGAACTTATAAATACAATACCACCCATAGTAGGGGTAGAAGCTTTCGCTTGGTGACGCTCAGGTGCCCACTCATTGATAGGTTGTACACTTGATGTTCTTTGTGCCCAACGGATAAAACGTGGTAGTAAAAAAAGTGTAAAAAAGAGTGCGAGAAAAAAAGCTATACCACCGCGAATGGTGATATAGCCTAAAAGGTTTATGTCAAAATATTCATGTAAATAATAAAGCAATATCTATCCTATATAATAAGTAAATTAAAAATGACATTATAGTGTATAGCGGTTTTCTTTACAACAAAACACCATTTTTAAGATAATAAAAGAGTGGATAAGCACTGACTATAAGGAGATACAAGCTATTGAAAACTAAAGAAGATTTGTAGTTTTTAGTTTGAGTTTTTTCATCAGTCTTTAAAAAACCTGCATAAATACCTGAAAATGTTCCTAAAAATAAAAGAGTGTAAAGTAGATAACCTACATAATAGTACTCTTTTTGTAAAAGACAAAATGGACAGTGGTGAGAGGGTGATTGGTAGATATAAGTGCCAAAGAAAGTGATAAGAGTTACGATGGAGATAAAGAGAAAGAAGATATTGGCAAAGGCAAAGAGTTTGGCATATTTTTTATAGTAAAAGAGTGCGATAAGAAAAAAATTGCTGTAAAATAAACTCAAAATTATAGAATGTTTGAGTGAAAGTATAGAAGAGAAATAAGAGCTAGCTGAACTTGAATAGATGCTACCACAACAATCAACAACATCATTAAGGTTGATAGAGCTAAACATCATAAACTCTAAAAATATCTCTGCCATTAAAAGAAAATAGATAAGTATGAAAAATCCAAATTTTACTTTGGTATAGGGTTGCACCTCATGTTTGAGATCTTCATTGTTAAGTGCTAGCCAGTATGCAAAAAAGTAAAGATTTAAAATCTTGAGGACAAAAAGGTAGTTTCCATAGATAGTTGCATCAACAACACCAGCTCCACACATAGCTCCGGTAAGTATATCTGAAATTTTATCAAGTGAAAAGATGAAAAATAAGAAAAGGGGTACTTTCACCATAAAGACGAACTTGATTATCGTTGCACTCAAGTAGCTTTGTTTCTCTAAATTGTATTGTTCAGTAGTCGTAGCATTCGTATCCCATCGTAGATATATCTTCAGTGCATTTATAAATGCAATACTACAAAAAAGTACAAAGATAATATCTAGTATAAAGATAGCTAAAACTTCAGGAAGGAGTATCACTCTACTATCTTCCCTTGGTGCATCTCTATAGTTCTATCTATAAAATCGAGGTTAAAGAAAAGAGGGTCATGTGTAGCGACAACTATGGTCTTTCCTTCAGATTTTAACTCTTGGAGTATCTCTATAAAATGCAAAGAGAGTGTTTCATCGAGATTAGCTGTTGGCTCATCTGCAAGAATGATTTTTGGCTGATTGACATTTGCACGAGCTATGGCAGTACGTTGTTGCTCTCCACCGGAGAGGTTTTTGACAAGATTCTCAGCCTTATGTGCAATGTGAAACTGTTTCATAACTCTTTGAAGCTTTTCTTCAACAAGTTTCTCTTCTAAGTTAAGTGGGACAAGTGGAAGTAAAATGTTTTCTTTGACTGAGAGTTCAGGGATAAGGTTATACTTCTGAAAGACAAAGCCGATGTTATCTCTTCTATATATAGAAGCAAAGTTGTCACTGAGTTTTGATATCTGCTTTTTATCAACTATAACTTCGCCACTTGTAGGTTTGGAGAGTGCTGCAATAAGTGAGAGTATAGTACTCTTTCCACTTCCACTTGCACCTTTAAGAACAACAAGCTCACCCTCTTGTATTTTGAGGCTTACTCCATCTAAGGCTGTGATGGTATTATTTTTATTAATTTCGTATTTTTTAGTTATATTTTTAAGCTCTATCATGAGCGGCAATTTTACTCTCTTTTAGATAGGTTGTCAAACTTATTGTATAATAACAAAAACAGTATTGATTGGAATTAAATTGGGTAAAAAAACGATTTTAGTGATAACAGACGGTATAGGCTACTCTGCAAAAACAGAGTCAAATGCTTTTTATAATGCTACAAAACCAACTTACGACAAGCTTTTTGCTGAGGTGCCCCATGCACTTATAGATACATTTGGGCTAAGTGTAGGACTTCCTGAAGGTCAAATGGGTAACTCAGAAGTGGGTCACATGAGCATAGGTAGTGGTCGCGTTTTATATCAAGATTTGGTCAAAATCTCTTTGGCACTTTCTGAGAATACTTTAGAATCAAATGAAGTACTTCAAGAGCTTTTCACAAAATCAGACAGACTACACCTTATAGGACTTATGAGTGATGGTGGTGTTCATTCTCACATAGATCATTTTATGGGTATAGCCGATATCGCCGCTAAAAATGGGAAAAAAGTGTTTTTACACCTTATTACTGATGGGCGTGATGTTTCTCCAACATCAGCACAAAAGTATATAGAAAAAGTAAATGCACATCTTAATGAAAATGTGACAATTGCTACCATTTCAGGGCGTTTTTACTCTATGGATAGAGACAATCGTTGGGAGAGAGTAGAACGCGGCTATAAAGCAATGGTTGAAGCAACTCCAAAAACAGACTTTGATCCTGCAGCTTATGTAGGACACTCTTACTCTTTAGGTGAAACAGATGAGTTTGTAGAACCTGTGGCGTTTCATGGTTACGATGGTATGCAAGATGGGGATAGTGTACTTACTATCAACTTTAGAAGTGATAGAATGCGTGAGATGGTGACTGCTCTTGGTGCAAAAGATTTTGATGGTTTCGCTCGACGTGAGGTACAAGTAAATCTTGCAACTATTACAGAGTATGACAAAAGTTTTACCTATCCAGTACTTTTCAAAAAAGAGCCACCAAAAAATACTTTGGCTGAAGTGATCTCTAATGCAGGTCTTCGTCAACTTCACACTGCTGAAACAGAAAAATATGCCCATGTGACATTTTTCTTAAATGGTGGGATAGATGAGCCTTATGCAAATGAAACACGAGTGCTTATCCCATCTCCAGATGTAAAAACTTACGATATGAAGCCTGAGATGAGTGCAGCAGAAGTTGGTGCTGCAGTACTGAAAGCGATGGATGAAGAGTACGATTTTATCGTTGTTAACTTTGCTAATGGTGATATGGTAGGACACACTGGTGATTTTGAAGCAGCCAAACAAGCAGTTACTGCAGTAGATACACAACTTGGACTCATTCGTGAAAAAGTAAAAGCGAAAGATTATGCTCTTGTGCTTACTTCAGATCATGGGAACTGCGAAGAGATGCGAGATGATGAGGGTAATATCCTTACAAACCACACAGTTGGAAAAGTATGGTGTTTTGTAGAAGCTGAGGGTGTAACAAAAGTAGATGTTGGTGGACTCAACAATATCGCTCCAACAGTTTTAGAGCTTATGGGGCTCGATATTCCATCTGAGATGGATCATAGTTTAATCAAATAAAAGGAAAGTGTTTAATGAAATTTAGTGGAAAAAATGTTTTAGTAACAGGTTCAAGTCGTGGTATTGGTGCAGAGATTGCAAAAACTCTAGCAGGTTTTGGTCTTAAAGTATGGGTAAACTATCGTAGTGGAGCAGCTGAGGCAGATGCAGTAAAAGAGGCTATTGAAGCAGCTGGTGGAAATGCGGCAGTGATTGGCTTTGATGTAAGTGATGAAGCTGCATACATAGATGCTATCAAAACTATTGTAGATAGCGATGGTGAGTTGAGTTACCTTGTAAACAATGCAGGAATTACAAATGATAAACTGGCACTTCGCATGAAAACAGACGACTTTATGTCTGTAATCAATGCAAACCTTACTTCTACATTTATTGGGTGTCGTGAATTTTTTAAAGCAGCAAGAAAGAAAAAATTTGGTTCAGTAGTTAACATCGCTTCTATCATCGGTGAAACTGGAAATGCAGGACAAACAAATTATGCAGCGAGTAAGGGTGGAACAATTGCTATGACAAAATCGTTTGCACTTGAAGCTGCTACGAGTGGTATCCGTTACAACTCCCTAACTCCAGGGTTTATCTCTACTGAGATGACAGAGATACTTAGTGATGAGATAAAAGATGGTATCAATGCAAAAATCCCAATGAATAGAATGGGGGCAGCTTCAGAGGTTGCAGAGGCAACAGCTTTCTTACTCTCTGATCATGCTTCATATATTACAGGGGAGACTTTAAAGGTAAACGGCGGTATGAATATGGCATAAAAAGTTCTTCATTTTTTATTTGATTAAGATACTTATGCTATAATTACACGATTTTAAACTTAAACACAGGAGCTATAATGGCACTATTAGACGATATTAAAGAAGTAGTTGTAGAACAATTAAGCGTAAGCGCTGATGAAGTAAAAGAAGATGCGAAATTCGTAGAAGATTTAGGTGCAGATAGCCTAGATGTAGTTGAACTAGTAATGGCTCTTGAAGAAAAATTTGACATCGAAATTCCAGATGATGAAGCTGAAAAGATTCAAACTGTTGCTGATGTTGTTGCTTATATAGAAAGCAAATAATAAATAATTAGCAAATTTTAACTGTCAAGCTTGTCTTGACAGCTAAATATTTTTAGAAGTGAATTTTCACGTTGATTTTTAAAAGTATTTTATATTTTATATGGAGACACATTTATGAGAAGAGTAGTAGTAACAGGTTTAGGGATGATAAACTCAGTAGGGAATGATAAAGAGAGTGCATTTAAAGCTATCTGTGATGGTGAATGTGGAATTGACACGATTACTATCTTTGATCCTGAAAATTACAGTGTGAAAATTGCAGGTGAGGTAAAAGATTTTGATCCTTCAACTGTTATGGCTCCTAAAGAAGTAAAAAAAGCAGATAGATTTATCCATCTTGGTCTTAAAGCGGCTCAAGAAGCTATGGCTGATGCAAACTTTGGTGAAGATACTGATATGGAAAGATTTGGTATCTCTGCTGGTAGTGGTATTGGTGGTCTTCCATCTATTGAGAAAAACTCTGTTATCTTAGAAAATCGTGGACCTCGTCGTATTTCACCATTTTTTATCCCTGGAGCACTTGTAAATATGCTTGGTGGTTTTGTCTCTATTGAACATGGAACAAAAGGACCAAATCTCTCTTCTGTAACAGCATGTGCTGCTGGTACTCATGCAGTAAGTGAAGCATGTAAAACAATTATGTGTAATGGAGCAGATAAGATGTTAGTTGTTTCTGCTGAGTCAGCTATTACTGGTGTTGGTATTGGTGGTTTTGCTGCTATGAAAGCACTCTCAACAAGAAATGATGACCCTAAAACATCTTCACGTCCATTTGATAAAGATCGTGATGGTTTTGTTATGGGTGAAGGTGCAGCAGCACTTGTACTTGAAGAGTATGAATCAGCGGTAGCTCGTGGAGCTAATATTTATGGTGAAATTATTGGTTTTGGTGAGTCTGGTGATGCAAATCACATTACAACTCCATCACTTGATGGTCCTGCTCGTGCTATGAAAGCAGCATATAAAATGGCAGGTGAGCCAAAAGTTGATTATGTGAATGCACATGGAACATCAACACCTGTAAATGATAAAAATGAAACAGCAGCAGTAAAAGAACTTCTTAGTGGGACTGAAGCTGGATGTCCTCCAATGAGTTCTATCAAAGGTCAAATCGGTCACTGTCTTGGTGCTGCTGGTGGTATTGAAGCTGTTACTTGTCTTATGGCAATGCGTGATGGTGTTATTCCACCGACAATTAACTATACGACTCCTGATGAAAACTGTGACCTTGATTATGTTACAGAAGGTGCTAGAAAAGCAGATTTAAATGTTGTTATGAGTAACTCATTTGGATTTGGTGGAACTAATGGTGTTCTGATTTTCAAAAAAATCTAATTGACAAGGATTTAATTTGGCTACATATTTAGATTTTGAACACAAGATTAAGTTTCTTCAAGAAGACATAATCTCTGCACGTGTTCGTCACGACGAAGGTAGGGTTGCAGAACTTACAAAAGAGTTAGATAAAACAGTAGAAAAGATTTATAAAAATCTTTCAGACTTTCAAAAGCTGCAACTTGCACGTCACCTTGATCGTCCTTATGCCCTTGATTATATCAATCTTATCATGAAAGACAAGTATGAGATTCATGGTGATCGTCACTTCCGTGATGATGCTGCTATCATCTGTTATATGGGTTATATTGGTGATGAGAAAGTGATGGTTATCGGTGAGCAAAAAGGTCGTGGAACGAAAAATAAGCTCAAGCGTAACTTTGGTATGCCACATCCTGAAGGGTACAGAAAAGCACTGCGAGCAGCAAAAATGGCAGAAAAATTTGGTATGCCAATTTTAATGCTTGTGGACACACCGGGTGCATATCCTGGTCTTGGTGCAGAAGAGCGTAATCAATCTGAAGCGATTGCTAGAAACTTACTAGAACTTGCAGATATCAAAACACCAACTATCTCTATCGTTATAGGTGAAGGTGGTTCAGGTGGAGCACTTGCTATTGGTGTTGCAGATAAATTTGCAATGATGCGTTACTCTGTATTTAGTGTTATCTCGCCAGAAGGTTGTTCAGCAATTTTATGGAATGATCCTAAAAAAGCAGAAGCAGCAACAAACGCGATGAAAATTACTTCATCAGATTTGTTAGAGTTAGATTTAATTGATGATATTATCAATGAACCACTTATTGGTGCTCATCGTGATAAAGATGCAGCAGCTACAGCGATAAAAGAGTACTTCTTAGAAGAAGTTACAAAACTTAAAGCTATGAGTGAAGATGAGCGTATGGAAGCTCGTTATGCTAAACTTACAAAGCCAGGTGCTTTTAAAGAGTAGCTTTTATTTCTCATCTACTTTTAAAGGGTCAAGTTTTGGCCTTTTAAGTCTTTTCCCTTCTCTTGAAAACTTTATAAGATCTTCTACATTATTCAAACTTGCATCACATTTATCCATACAGTGTATAAAAAGTCCGTATGTTGTCATCACATCGCTCATAGCTCTATGGTGTGTCGCATTTGGGTTTAAGTTGAGTGAATCGTTGAGATATGAAAGTCCATATCTATAAGAGCTAATACTGCGCTCTGCAAAGCTAAGGGAACATAGTGTTCTATTTAGTAGTGACTCAAAGCCACATTTTTCTAAACTCGCAGAGATAAAGTTATAATCAAACTTTACATCATGAGCGATAAATATAGCATCACCTAAAAATGATTTAAACTCTTGAAGTACTTTTTTTAGAGTGGGTGCATTTTTTGTATCAGATGCTTTTATCCCTGTAATCTCTGTTATATGAGGATTAATCTCTTTTGTATGAACAAGTGATTCATAACTATCTATAATTTTGCCATTTTTTACTTTGATAGCAGCGATTTCAATGATTTGATGTCTCTCAATCTTAGAGCCATTTGTTTCTATATCGACGATACAAAACTCTGCATCTTCAAGTTTTGTAAATTTTGTTTGAAAAAAGTAGTGCCCTTGGCGTTTTATAATATTGAGTCCTTGTGCACGGGAAAGTTCAAGAAAAAAATCTAGACTTTCATCTATCTGCTCTTTTATTTTTTCTAATGTAAGGCCCCGTGTAGTAAGGAGAGAGACACTTTTATGGTCTAGGGGGAAAGTTTTATTGAGCATTGGCTATAAACTTTTGAACTTTTGAACTATCTTTTTTTCCATGGCTTATCTCGACACCACTACTCACATCAACACCATAAAATCCATAAGCTTTAAGTGAACCAACATTTGAGTCATCTAATCCACCAGCTAGAATAATTTTGGAACAATCTATATCTTCAAACCATTCTATATTGATCCGTTTACCGGCTCCACCATAAGCTTCACAATAAGCATCGACAAGTCTATACTCATCTTGGTATTTAAGTATATCCTCTTTAGATTTTGCTCTAATGACTTTAATATGTGGTGTTTGAAGTGAGTCATAGAGTTCATCTGAAGCTTCAAAATGAAGTTGTGCTAATGTAGCACCAACAGCTTGACAAGTGGTATCTATGCTTTTTGAATCTTCATTTACAAAGAGGGCAACTTTTTCTATAAAAGGGGGAAGTTGAGAGATGATCTCTTTTGCTTGTTCTATTGTAACAAAACGTGGAGATTTATCATAAAAAACAAAGCCAAGAGCATCTGCTCCTGCATTGATAGCTACCATAGCATCTTCATAAGATGTGATACCACAAATTTTCGTGCGCATTAGATTTGTAAACTTTTTATAGCTTTTTGACGATCTTCATGTTTGAAGACATAGCTTCCTGCAACTACAACATCTACACCTGCATCTTTAAGAGATTGTATATTTTTGTCGCTTACTCCACCATCTACTTCTATAAGACAATTTGGATTGAGACGTTTGCGCATCTCATTTAAACGCGATGCTTTCTCTATAACACTCGGTATAAAGCTTTGTCCACCAAAACCAGGGTTCACACTCATAAGGAGCACCATATCTAAATCTTTAAGTAAAAACTCGACAGATTCTGGAGGTGTATGTGGGTTTAAAACGATAGCAGGTTTGATCCCTAAAGAACGAATTTTTTGTATAAGTCTATGAGGATGTTTCTCCTCTTCTATATGAAAAGAGATATACTCAGGTTGAAGAGGTGCGAAAAGCTCTACAAAAAAGGTATTGTTTTCAACCATAAGATGGATGTCTAAAGGTTTTGTAGCACATTTAGCTACTGCAGATACAACGACAGGTCCAATTGTTAGATTAGGAACAAAGTGCCCATCCATTACATCTACATGAACTAGGTCACACCCAGCATTACAAATCTCCTCAACATCACGTTGAAGATTCCCAAAGTCAGCAGATAAAATACTTGGTGCTACTTGCATCATATTATGTTCCTAGTTTTATTTTTGAAATTATAGAAAAAACTAGCTTTTTATCTTGTTAAGAAAAATAAGAAGTTGTCGCCACTAAAAGATAAATCAACCTGAACACCTTTTTTATCTTGAGCAATCTCTAAAAGAGCATCTACATTTGGATAGGTACGTGGAAGTGTGATATCTACACTAATTCCTTGTTCGGAGAGAAGAGTTTTCACCTTTCCACCTACAATATTGACAAGTTCAGCAAGGGTATCTAAAATCATCTCAATATCATCGGTCTTATCACCTATAAGAAGTTCACAAGCTTTTTTTGCGATCTCTACAGGAAAAACAAGCATTACCATTCCATCCATATCACCATAAAAACCTATAGAACTTGCTATTTTATTTTCTTTATCTGAAATCTCTATCTTATCAACTTTGGCTGCTTCTTTAATAGCTTGTGAGTTTGTCATCATCTCTATAGTAGCCACCGTTGCATCAATAAAGTTTGGTAACTCTGTAACCATAACCTTGTTAATCGCTCGTTTGTTTTTTACACTAGCAGCAGTGCTTGCTCCAAGTTCATTAAGTAACTCTTTATTTTGTAAAATATCATCCATCTGCTCAAAAAACATAATTCCAGAATCTTCAAGTGTTTCTTTAAACTCTATAGGAGTTTTCTCAAAAGTCATCCCAACAAAGCAGATGGTAGCATTGTACTCAGCACTAGAACTTGCAAGTTTAGAGAAAAAGTTGAGTGCATGAACATTCATACTTACTACTTTATAGGCATCAAAGATAAAGAGTCGAAAACCAACATTAAGTGAGTTGTTATGGTAAGCTATATTAAAAGTAGATCCTATCTCTGTATCTAAAAAAGATGATACTGTATAGATGATGGCATTTCCTGTAACACGGGTAGCAACTTGTTGCCCCATTTGTCCAAGATAAGTGTTTTCTATAATTACATCATAGGCATTCTCAGCTTTTGCTTTTTCGTGAAACTCTTCATATGTTTGGGTGATGATTGGATTGTGTCCATTGTCATGAAGCTCTATGGCCATTGCTGCCCGTTGTGATTTATCTTCACTATAAAGAAGAACATTTTTACTTTGGTTTTTAAAACTTGAAGCAAAAAGTGAAGCAACTTCTTGTGTAAGAAATAAAGAAAAATTTAAATCTTTCTTGTAAAAGTTGCCAATTGCTTTAAATTTCTTTTCATCATAATCACAAAAACCGACTGTTGCATGGCTTGCACTACGTACTTTCATAAACATCTTCACGAAAGCATCAAGACCATTTCGATTGAAAAATACCACTTTTTTCAAAGAAACAAGGATCATATCTGCATTGAGTTTTGTAGTTGCTTCTATATCTTCTATGCTTAAAAAACTAGCACTATTATTTCCATCGAGAAAACCTTGCGGGGTGAAAATCCCTATGCCATCTTTAACTACTGCTCTCATGCTATCTCCATTAATGTTGCAAAATCATCATAGATATCACCAACATACTCAATTTGAAACTCTATAAAGTCATTGAGTTCTGCTTCTATATAAGCAGGTTGAGAAAGGGTGTAAAAAAGAAGAAGATGCATCCATTTACCAAGTATATTTACTTTTTCATCTTCTGAAGGCTTGACTCCTGAAGCTGCTTGAACAATTTGTGCAATCTCTGGACTCATCTCCCATTTATTTGCTATTTGTTCACAGATATCAAATAAATCTACATGGCATAAACGTTGTAGTATGGTATTTAAATCGATAGAGTGGACACTACGAAGGAGATTCACATCTTCTATCTTTTCACTAAATAGAGCTTCTGAAACAATGACACTTGCAGGTAGTAAAGCGATAGCACTCTCAACCTCTTTATCTTCTGTATTAAGATGTTTTAGTATTTTTTGCCAAGATGCTGAGAGTTCAGCTTGTAGATTTGAAAAAGATGTTTTGTTAAGTTGAAATAGTTTCCATTTTGCAGGAGATAAAAGATTAATCATATAGTTATAGACAGTTTGTTGAGATTTTGCAACTCCCAAAATTCCAAAGATTTGATTGATATCTTTGACTTCTGTTTTGAAACCATATATAGGCTTATTGACTAAATCCTTGAGATAAGCACTTAAAGCTAAATCTTGAGATGCAATCTGTGCTGCCTTAGCAAGTTCCCCTTCATTGAGTAGTTTTATCGTTACTTGTAAAATTTTTGAAGAGGGAGGAATCTTCTCTATATAGGTATCAATCTTATCTTTAGTTATCAAATTGTCTATCTTTTATGCGAATTTGTTGAATATTGTATATTTTAGCTGTATAATCATAAAAGAAATATAAATTTATCAGAAGTTTATAAAAGTTAGTTGGCTTAAGTTGAAGTTTTGCTTTAACTTGGTACAATTCGCAACTTTAAAAACCTAAACAAGGAACCTAAGATGGCAAGAAGATGTGCTATTAGTGGCAAAGGCCCTATGAGTGGGAACAATGTTTCTCATGCAAAAAACAGAACAAAGCGTCGTTTTTTATTAAACCTACGAACAGTGCGTATCACATTAGAAGATGGTACAACGAAAAAAATTAAGATTTCTGCAAGAGAATTACGCACACTTAAGAAAAACTCGTAAGCATTAGGGAATTGTTTTGAATCTTTTAGAAAGGATTCGTAAATTCCTCAATTGGGAGACTGCTCCCAAACCCGATGTAAAGCTTCTTCCTGAAGTTTACCCTCACCTCAAAGCATTTCGTTTACCCCTTATCTTAACAGTACTAACGATGTTAGTTGGAACTATTGGCTATGTTGTCATAGATGATTTTACTGTCATGGATGCCATATATCAAACTGGTATTACATTTACAACTGTTGGTTTTGGAGAGATTGCTCCTGTTTCTGATGCAGGTAGAATTTTCACTATTACACTTATTATTGCTGGATTTGCAGTTTTTTCATCCGCAGTTGGTATTTTAGTTTCAGAGTTAAACAGAGGTAATATTATTGCTATTCTCAAGGAGAGAAGAATGTTATATAAGATCGCTAGACTTAAAAAACATTTTGTTGTTTGTTATCATAATGATTACACGATAGAAGTCACACAGCAGTTACGTCTCAATCATATCCCTTTTGTTGTGATTGATCCTAGAAAAGAGATTCATGAATGGGCACAAGAACATAAGTATCCAGCTTATCTTCAAGCAGAGCCTCATGCAGAGCTTGCAATGCTTAAAGCTCACCTTTCCTCTGCAAAAGGTCTTATAACATTGTCTGCCTCTATTGCTGATAATATCGCACTTATCGCTTCTGTAAGACTTTTTGAAAAAGAGCATTTTTTACCTCGTCCTTACTATGTGATCTCTTCTGCTGAATCTATGAGCGATGTTGAAAAACTGAAAAAACTTGGAGCTGATACAGTTGTAAGTCCAACAAAGCTTACAGCACAGCGTGTAAGTGCCATGGCAGCTCGACCTGATATGGAAAATCTTTTAGAAGAATTTTTATATAAAAGTGATAACCCTCTAGATATGGAAGATATCATCGTTCCAAAATACTCATGGGCAGTGCTTAAAAAGCTTAAAGAGACACATATCCGCCAAATTACAAACTGTTCTATCGTTGGAATTACCAAAAAAGATGGAAAGTTTATGAGTATGCCTAAGGGTGATGTGCTTGTTACAAGTGAGTGTAAACTTCTTGTAATTGGGACACATGAGGGTATCAAAATGACTAGAGACCTTATAAGAAAAAGAGTAAAACCAAAGGAGTTGAAGTTTGTATAAGATAGTTCAAACAAGTTGTGGAGTTTGTTGTGCTGATGGCTTTTATGCTGATGGTATAAGTGCTGGCTTGAAACCAAATGGAGCACTTGACATGGCGTTTATCTATTCAGATACACCTTGTGAAATAGCATCTGTTTTTACAACAAACAAGATGACGGCTGCACCTATAAGACACTTTCGAGAGATGGGGGAGTTTGAGACAAACTTTGTACTAATCAACTCTAAAAATGCAAATGCTATGACTGGAAAAGCTGGTATTGAAGATATTAAAGAGATTCTAGCAACTCTACCAAGTGATGTGAAAAATCCTGTTATGAGTTCAACTGGTGTTATCGGTGTGAGAGTTCCAAAAGAGAAGCTTATAGCTGGAGCAAAACTTTTTGAGTTAAGTCAAAAAAATCCTCATAATGCAGCAAAAGCGATTATGACTACAGATAGTTTTTCCAAAGAGATTTCTTTAAGAGTTGAACTTGAGGATGGTAGTAGTTTTAACATTGGAGCAATGGCAAAGGGAGCGGGGATGATAAACCCTGCTATGGCTACTATGCTTTGTTTTATAACTACCGATGCAGATATCTCTAAAGCTAAGATGCAAGAGATCCTTGATGCTACAACAAAGATCACTTTTAATGCAGCAAGTGTAGATGGAGATACCTCTACAAACGACACTGTGATGCTTTTGAGTAATAAAAAGTCTGGTGCATTTCATGCAGAGGCCTTTGAAGAAGCCCTCTACACTATTATGAACTTTCTTGCTCGTGAAATGGTTCGAGATGGAGAGGGTGCAACTAAGCTTGTAACTTATGAGATTACAGGTGCTAAAGATGATGCAGAAGCTGAAAAAGTAGCTAAAGCACTCTCTGATTCATTACTTGTTAAAACTGCACTTTATGGTGAAGATCCAAATTGGGGACGTATTGCTTCTACTGTTGGTGCAAGTGGAGTAGAGTGTAGTGAAGAGACTCTCAAAATCTCTTTTAACGATCTATGTGTATATGACTCAGGAGAACTTTACTTTGATGAAAAGATGGAAGAAAAAGCCTCTAAAGTGATGCAACTAGATAGTTTTACTATCGCTTGTGACTTAGGTATCGCAGATGGAGCATTTAATGCTTATGGCTGTGATCTTGGTTATGAGTATGTGAAGATAAATGCAGACTATAGAACTTAAAGTGTTGCTTTAATTATTATATTATACTGAAGTTCATCAACAAGGTAAAAGAGCATCTGAGCTAAAGCAGGGTGTTCTTTTTCTATACTTTTTATACTCTTCTCAATCTCTTCTTTATCAAGTAAAAGTGCTAATTTATGAAGTTCTTGAAGTTGCTCATGATTGAGTTTTTCCAGCTCTTGAGTAAATTTTTCATGGGAAAAATCAATTTGAGCAGTTTGTAACTCTTCTTCATTCTTATAGATATACTCTACTTGGAAGTATTTATGCATAATTGCATAGATCTTTTCTACTGAGTAAGGTTTTAAAAGAAATTCATCTATCCCTTTTTTATGAAGTTTATGTTTGTCTCCATTATATGCATTTGCGGTGATGCTTACTATGATAACTTTTCTTTGAGTCTCTAGTTTACGAATTTTTAAGATTGCTTCTTCACCATCAAGTATTGGCATCTTAGTATCCATCCATATTATATCTGGATGAAATGTCTGAAACATTTCTATCGCTTCGTAACCATTTTTTGCAAGTATAATTTCAAATTTATCTTGCTTTAAAATAGCTTTTAAAAGTTCCCTATTATCTTCCTTATCATCTACAATAAGAATTTTAAGATTTTGTTTTGCAACAATTCCTATAACTTCGTTTAGGTTTTCTTTTTCTTCTAGTGTCTTATCATCACAATGATGATATAAAACATCTGCATAAAAGATACTTCCTTTTTTGTATTGACTTTGAACACTTACATCTCCACCCATACTTTTTGCATATTTTTGAGTAATTGCTAATCCAAGACCTGTTCCTGTATGGTCACTAGCTTTCCCGACTTGAATAAAAGGTTTAAATATTTTTTGAAATTCCTCTTTTTTTATACCATCACCCTCATCTTTTACTGAAAGGTATAAAGTAGTTTGGTCTGCTTTTATAGAAAGTTTGACAGTCCCCTTATTAGAGTATTTAATTGCATTTGTAAGATAATTTAAAACTATTTGTCGAAGTTTATCTCCATCTAAAAAGACACATGAAGGTACATTTCTATCCATATTAATGAGAATATGAATACCTTTTTTTTCTGCATCTGCTTTAACAAATGCATATATGTCTGCAATCATTTTTTTAATATTTGTTGGTTCTTCATGTAAAATAAGTTTACCCGCTTCAATACGAGAAAGATCAAGTACATCATTTATTAGAGACAATAAAAAAGTACCTGCTCTATATATACTGCTTACAGTTTTTTTATCTGTCTTAGAAAGGGTATTCTCTTTACTTAAAAGTTGAGAGAATCCTAATATTGCATTTAATGGTGTTCGTAATTCATGGGACATATTTGCTAAAAATATAGATTTAGAATGATTAGCATGATCTGCATTTTCTTTAGCAATAATCAGTTCGTCACTTAGAATTTTGTATTTATTTTTAGTACGATAAAAGTAGATTGTAAAAAGAATTATAAGTATTAATATAACGATAAGTAGATATAAAATGGTTCCTTGCTGTTCGATAGTTTGAACTTGGTCATTTAAAAGTTTGTGCTGTTGTTCTAATTTTTTATCTAAAACTTTAATTGCATCTTGCTTTTTTAAAACCATTGTTTCTTTCGTCTGAAGTAACTGTTTTTGTTCAGAGATAGATTTTTTTTGTAAATGAAGTGTTTCTTTTAAAATTTTATACTCTTGTGTTAATTTATTAAGTTTTTCCTGCTGTTTAAGGAGTTTTAATTTTTCTTTTTGAAGAGAGTCAATCACTTTAGTAAGTTCAGTGTCTTTTTTTTGAATTTTCTCAAGTTTATTGTAAAGTTTAGTGTTGGTATAAGATATTTCATCTTTAAGAACTTTCATTGTATCTTGTAAGTTTTTGATATTTGTTTTATATTTCAAGATCTCTTTTTTTAAGTGCATATTTTGTTGAACAAATTTTTTATAACTTTTTTCTTGTTTTTTTAGCTCTTGTATGGAACTTTCAAATAGTTTACTAATCCCAACTTGTTTTCCCCCAGAGAGGATAATTTCATTACTCACTGTAAGATTATGTTGATAAAGTTGTTTTAAATTGATTTGAATATTGATTTTATGAAATTTATTTTCATAAAGGTTGATCATATAATCATCTGTCTCGTCACATTCTTTGGAGATAATGAGTAATGGGAAATCTTTTGGAAAAGAGTGAAGAATAAAAGAGAGTTTATTTTTGTACTTTTTAGAAACGAAAATTATTTGGAAATCTTTATAATTCTTTTGAAACTCCTGAAGATTAACTTGTGTAAGTAAAATTGTTTTATTTTTCAAAGTTAAATTTTTTGTGAGTTTTTGAAATGCTTTGAGGGATGTTGATTTTTCATCTAAAATAGCAATATGAAAATTTTTAAATTTTTTCTCATTTGGCCATGTCGTATTTTTAGCGATTAGAAAGATAAAAGCTGCATCTAAGTCCTCTTGGGAACTAACTAAATCTTTAGAGTGTAAAGAAATAAAAGTTAATATAAGAGATAAAATAAGAAACATTTTCATAAACTAGACTCCAAATAAGCTATATTATAACCATAACATACTTCAAAATATGATAAAATGAACTAAAGTTGTATTTTTGGGAGACATTATGAATAAATTAGTGACTTTAAGTTTTTTACTTTTTTCACAACTTTATGCTAGCAGTCTTCTTGACTTAAATCTTGAAGATTTAACACAAATTGAAGCTACCAATACAAGTGCTTCTTTAACAAGTACATCTTCTCAAGATATACCAGCATCTGTTACAATTATTTCTCAAAAAGAGATTGAAGAAAGTGGAGCAAGAAATTTAGATGAATTACTTGAGATCTATGTTCCTTCTTTTGCATATATGTATAAAATTTATGGCTCTCAAATGGGGATGAGAGGTATTATAAGTGATAGAAACAATAAAATTCTACTTTTAGTAAACAATAGAGTAATGAATATAAAAACAAGTGATGGGGGTGCCGTAACTGAACGTTGGTTTTCTATGCTTGGGGATATTAAACAAATTACAGTTGTTACTGGTTCTGGCTCCCCTATATATGGTGCAGGTGCTATTGCTGGTGTTATTAATATTGAAACATTTAATGGAAGTGAAAAAGAGGGTGTAGAGGTAAGTGCTACAGTTGGTGGCATCGAAAATTTTGCTATGGCTCAAGTGAGTTATTCTACACAAGTCTTTGATAATACGCAACTATATATGTATTATGGTATAGATAAATATAATGGCTCAGATGTGGATGATGCACCTATGAAATTTGCCTTTGATTATAATGGACCTTATTTTTGGAATAAAAATATTGTTTCTAAAGCAGATGAACCTTACCCATACGCGACAACGAGAGATAATTCATCTGTAAATCAGGATTTCCGTCATAAAGCTCATTTTCAATTAAGTAATGATAATTTTTTGTTTTGGATGCGATATACCTATAGCTCTTTGGAAACACCTACAGAACAAAAAATATTTCAGTGGCTTACACTAAAAAATCAACATAGTTATGAAGAAACAGGAACGGAAAATCAGCAATTTACAATTTTTGGAGAGTATAAACAAAGAATAAATTCAGATATTTTAGTAAGCTATGATGTGAGTTACCAAAAAAGTGATCTTTATACCCAATATTTAAATCTAGAAAATACTTTTATTCAAGTTCACGATAAGGCATGGGGTGAAGATAATTTAGTTGCAAAAGTTCAAGTTAATTATCAATACAATGATAAAAATATTTTTGCATTTGGTAGTGAATACGACTATAACTGGTTTGGAAGGGATACTGACATAGGCTCAACAAAACATTTTTATGTAAGTAAAGAGCTTTATGATAAAAAATGGACTGCAGATATTTTGTCCTTTTTTGGAGAGTATCAAAAACATTTTACAAACAACTTAACAATGTTTGCAGGTGCAAGAGCAGACAAACACTCTTTTCTAAGATGGACATACTCTCCCCGAGTTAGTTTTATTTACAATATTGATAATGAAGATATCTTTAAATTAAACTGGAGTAACTCTAATCGATATAGTGATGAAGCGGATTTATACTTGCACCATTTAGATACTGTAAAATATGATGATATTGAATCAATAGAGACATATGAAGCTATCTATATAAAATACATTTCCAATGTAAAACTTGAAATGTCAGGTTTTTATAGTGAACACGATGTTGTAGCTTATGATAAGAATATAGGTAAAACTGTTAAACTAGGAACTGTAAATTCTTATGGGGGAGAGTTTCAATTAAATTATCAAACAGATAAGTTGTTATGGAATTTATCCCATAGTTATACAAAGTTGCGTTCATTAGAACTTATAAATCCTCATACTACTTCACAAAATATATCTGCTCAGCCATATGGTTATGGAAGTGATTTTGCATCATGGAATAATAATATTACAAAGCTTCGATGCGATTATAAAGTTACAAGTAGTCTTAAGTGGGTAAATTCTTTACGAGTTTTTTGGGGTATATCAGGGGGAGAAGATATGGCAAACTATAATAAGTCTCTCAATACTCCCCCGGGAGCATATAAAGCACCATATTATGATGATGGGCATACAAGAGCATTTGAGGAGAGTGTTTATTATAATAGCTCTCTATTATGGAAGATCAATAAAAATACTACACTAAGTTTGTATGGATATAATCTTTTAGGATTATTTGATAAAGATTTAAACAAAAGAAATTTTTATTACTACACAAGTCAATATAGAGATATGGCTCCATCCGTAGCATTTAATATAAAATATAAACTTCAGTAGGAGAAGAAGATGGTTGGTGTAAAAGAGATACTAATAGTTGATGATAAAGTAGAAAATATTAAGTTACTTGATAGTTTTCTAGAAAAAGAGGGCTATAAATTAAGAAATGCTCTTGATGGCACTACTGCTCTTTTAAGTATTGAGGCAAAACATCCAGATTTAATTATTCTCGATATCAATATGCCTAAAATGAATGGTTTTGAGGTGTGTAAAAAGCTTAAATCAAATAAAGAAACAGCTTCTATTCCCATTATGTTTATTAGTGCATTAAATGATTTAGATTCAAAGATTACCGCTTTTAATCTTGGTGGTATAGATTATATTATTAAACCATTCGCAAGTGAAGAAGTATTAGCTAGAGTACGAACACATCTTGAACTTGCTGATTATCAGCATAATCTTGAAAATAAAGTGCAACTAGGGCTTAAGGAGATAAAATCTTTAAATTATGATTTAGAATTAACACAAGATGAAATGATCCTAACTTTGGCATCTATTCTTGATGCTAAAGATGATGATACTGGTAAACATGTTATTCGGGTAGCTGAATTTTCTAAACTATTAGCAGAACTATATGGTCTTGAGGAAGAGATGATAAAAGTAATCTATAAAGCTGCTCCTCTACATGATGCTGGGAAAGTAGCTATCCCAGATAAGGTCTTAAACAAACCAGGAAAATTTGAACCTGATGAATGGGAAACTATGAAGACGCATGCCATAAAAGGGTATGAAATTTTTCGTGATTCAACTCGACCAATTTTGAAAATGGCAGCAATAATAGCGAAAGAACATCATGAAAGATGGGATGGAAAAGGTTATCCAGAGGGTTTAAAAGGAGAAGATATTCATATTGCTGGCCGTATAGTTGTTTTGGCAGATATTTTTGATGCTTTAACACATAAACGTGTTTATAAAAAAGCATGGAGTTATGAAGATGCTCTCTTATACATCGAAGAAAATAGTGGGACTATTTTTGAGCCAAAAATAGTCCAATTATTTGTTGAAAATTTTAATCAGTTTAGGATTATACATCAATCACTGCAAGATTAATATAAGCTAATTTTTATACTCGTTCTTAAATGCAACATATCTTAAAGCAGAAGCATAAAGCTCTTTAACTTCATCTTCTGTTAATTCTCTCACTACTTTAGCAGGACTTCCCATAATGAGACTTCTTGGTGGGAACTTCTTATTTTTTGTTACTAAGCTTCCTGCACCTACAATAGATTCCTTACCTATAACAGCATTATCAAGTATAGTCGCACTCATTCCTATAAGACAAGCATCTTCAATAGTACAACCATGAAGCATAACACGATGACCTATCGTTACATCATCACCGATGATAGTAGGACTTCCATCCCCATCAATACCACGAACTTCACCTTTATGGTGAGTGATATGTACCATACTTAAATCTTGTATGCTTGTTCTACTCCCAATCTTAATAGAGTGAACATCACCACGAACGACTGTCCCAAACCATACAGAAGAATCTTCTCCAATCTCTACATCACCTATAATATCAGCTGAAGGTGCTATCCATGTATTTTTACCTATACTTGGAGTATAGTCTTTAAATTTCATTATCATTTTAGCTCTCCTTGTAGAGACGTGAAGCGAGTTGTGCTACAGAGCTTGAACTCTCTTTTTTTGTCGCTTTAGCGATACGGTTTACATAATCTTCCATCAGTTTATGGTTGTTGATTTGTTTTGTACTTTCAGGTTTGAGTCTCATATAAGAGCCGTCACTTTGAAGTTCATGTGAGAGCATATTATCTGCACATTGAAGTTGCAATATTTGGATAATTTTTTCTTTAGAAGCATCATCTTTAATAGCAGTAAGAAGTTCAATACGACGTACTAAATTTCTAGGCATCCAATCTGCACTAGAGATATAAACCTGTGAAGCATCATTTTTAAAGTAAAAAGTACGTGGATGCTCTAAGTATTTTCCTAAAATAGACACTACTTTGATATTTTCACTTACCCCTTCAATGCCAGGTTTTAAACAACAAATTCCACGTACGATAAGCTCAATCTTAACACCTGCTTGGCTTGCTTTATAGAGTGCACGGATTACATCTTCATCAACTAGTGAATTTACCTTTGCGATAATCTGACCATTTTTACCTTGGCGAGCTTCATTTTGAATGAGTGAAAGTATTTTAGGTTTTATCTGTGTTGGTGCCATATAAAGCTCATTGAGCTTTCCTTTTTTACTAAAGCCTGTTAGGAAGTGAAAAAATCTTGTAAGGTCATTTGTTACCACATCTTTACTTGTCATATAAGACATATCTGTGTATATCTTTGCTGTGGATGGATTGTAGTTTCCAGTCCCTAGATGTGCATACTGCTTGAGTTTTCCATTTTTACGGCGAGTAATAAGTGTTGCCTTCGCATGTACTTTAAACCCTTTGATACCGTAAATTACATGAGCACCTGATTTCTCAAGTGCTTTTGCCCAAATGAGATTGTTTTCCTCATCAAAACGAGCTTTTAGTTCAACCATTACTGTTACTTGTTTTCCACTCTCACTTGCATCCATTAAGGCTTTTACTATTGGGGAGTTTGTTCCTGAACGGTAGAGTGTCATTTTAATTGAGACAACATCACTATCTTTTGCTGCATCTTGGATCAGTTTTACAACAGGTTCAAAACTCTCATAAGGATGGTACATCAGTACATCTTGCTTCTCAAGTGTAGTAAAGATGTTTTCTCCACTATCAAAAGGTGGCAGATTTTTAGGCTTAAATGGTGGTGCTAAAAGATGAGCAAAAT
>Ga0256828_1000722_pt1 | contig 21587 bp, 20 predicted proteins | sample CV88metaG_FD_185993 | JGI IMG/M metagenome (GOLD analysis project Ga0256828, IMG submission 185993) | Hydrothermal vent microbial communities from East Pacific Rise, Pacific Ocean - CV88 | ecosystem: Environmental > Aquatic > Marine > Hydrothermal vents | place: Pacific Ocean: East Pacific Rise...
CTGATGTTGCTTCATCAAACAGTAAAAGAGAAGCATGTTTATAGATGGCTCTTGCAATAGAGATTCGTTGTCGTTGTCCACCTGAGAGGTTACTTCCTGCTTCACTCATCATAGTATAAATACCATCATCTAACCCCATAGCAAACTCATACGCATCAGCAAGTTTAAGTGCTTCAATCACTTTTGCTTCATCAATGTTTTCTTCACCATAAGCAACATTAGCCAAAAGTGTATCTTGAAATATATAAACTCTTTGTGTTACCAAAGAGATATGATGTTTCAATGAGTGGAGTTTATACTCCTTAACATCTCTGTCATTAATTTTTATCATACCTTCATCTGGATCATAAAAACGAAGTAGCATAGAGATAAAAGTTGATTTTCCTCCACCACTATCTCCTACTAGTGCTATTTTTTGACCAGCATTTATACAGAGTGTTACATCATCAAGTGCATAATTATCTTCATACTTTAACCTTACATGTAAGAACTCTATTTTTGTAATGTCTTTATCTAAAGGTATCTTTCCATCAACAATAGTTGGCTCACTGTCAAGTACTTCAAAAACCCTTTCACTAGCAGCTAAAGCATCTTGAATTTTGGCATAAGTTCCACTTAACTTTCTTATAGGCTCAAACACAAGACCAACAGCAGTAATAAATGCAGTAAACTCCCCTACTGTCATATTACCATCAAAAACTTCATTACCACCTACATAGATTACAGCAGCTAAACCACTCACCCCTAAAATCTCCATTATGGGAGAAACTATAGCTCCCACATATACTGTTTTCATATTGATTTTAAAAAATTGCCAGTTTTGTTCACTAAAGCGTTTAAGCTCAAACTCTTCAGTTGCATTAGCTTTAATAATCTCTGAGTTATTAAAAACTTCAGTAAGTCGAGTAACAACATCCGCATTTTTAGACTGAGAACGGTGAGAATATTTTTTTAATCTTTTTGCAATGCTCATAAGAGGCACAATCGCCAAAGGAACAACTACCAAAGTATAAAAAGAGAGCATGGGATTTAAGTAGATGATATAGCCTACAAGTGCTAAAACTGCTAAAATATCACGAAACATATCAGGAAGCATATTTGAAACAAAAAATTGTATGCGTCCTATATCATTAGTTACACGAGAGATAAGCTCTCCGCTTCTGTTTGTATAAAGATAACTCATATCTAAAGAGATGATTTTTCTAAGAAGTATTTCACGAAAACGAGTGACTATACTTTGCCCTATATACTCCATAAATACTGTTTGAACATACTTACCTACTGCTTTTGTTAAGTAGATACCTATCAAACCTAAAGGGATAAGATACAGCATCTCTTTTTTCTTTGCTATAAACATATCATCCATTAAAGGTTTCATAATATGGGCTGAAGCTGCAGTTGAAATTACTATCAACAAGCCACCAAAAACAACTAACATATAGTAGAGTTTATACTCTTTTATATAAGGCCAAAATCTTCTTACAATCTCTTTCAAATCTGCTCCTCTATTGTTACTGCCATTCTACACTATTTGAAGTTAAAACTTAATTTGATATACTTTTAGGAAAAAAAGAGCATTATGAACTATCCACTCCATATTATTGTAAGAAAAAAACTCTCTGCATCTTTTAATGCTATCTTATCCCTTTTGTATAAAAAAAAAGATTACGAGCAGTTCATCGACCCAAAAGAGGTAAAAACAATTCTCATCATTCGCCCTAATTACCGTATAGGCAACCTTCTTTTTTTAACACCTCTCATTAATGAGTTGGAAAAAAACATGCCTCAAGCTAAAATTGACATTATTGTAGGTATGCGACTTGCAGGAAAGATTTTAGAACCCCTCCCTAATGTAGATAAAGTTATAGATATACCAAGAAAACTCCTTTTACACCCTTTAGAACTGTTAAACTACATCAAACAAACACGAGCAAAAAAATATGATGTTGCACTCAACATCTCAGGAGGTTCCACAAGTACGCAAATTGTAACAGCACTTGTTAAAGCACACTATAAAGCAAGTTTTTATAGTGACAAACTATGGGCTGATTTCACTCATGTACAAGAGCGGGGAACACTAAGCCATAAACACATGGGTTTAGAGAGTTTAGAGTTTTTACGCTTTTTTAACATCCCCATACCATCTTATGCAACACTTGATATAAAAAACACACCCCAAGAACTCATACAAGCAAAAAATGAGTTACATACACTTTTAAAACAAAATCATTACTCAGAGAAAACACAAACTATTGCCCTCTTTCGTAATGCCCGTTTTGATAAAAAGATAGAAGACAGTTGGTGGAGTCAATGGGTAGAGCAACTCTTAGAACTTAATGATAATCTTGTCATTATAGATATACTCTCTCCAGATATTCCAACACCATTAAATGACAAAGTACTCTCCTATGGCACTAAAGAATTACGACTTTTGGGTGCTTTTTTTAAAACAACAACACTCTATGTCAGTGCAGATACAGGACCTATGCACCTCGCTGTTGCTTCTGGAGCTAAAGTACTTGCCCTTTTTAATAAAACAGATGCACAAGTTTATGGTGCTTTAGGAAAAGGAAACACAACTATAGATGTAGAAAAACTCTCTCTTGAGGATGTTGTGCATATCACTCAGGAGTGCCTACACTCTTAGCGATATACTGTTTTACATCTTGTACATAGTTTACATGTAAGTCATACTTTCTACTGTCTATTGCTCCCATAAGATTAATCATCAAAAAGTACACAAGAGTAAACAGAACAAAAGATTTAAGATACTTTTTCATATAGGGTTTAGCATAAACGAGTAGAGGTATGATAGCAAACGGAAAAACAATAATGAGATGCCAGTAACTAAAAATGATTGGTGACAACACAGAACTTACAAACACCCCAACCATAGCACCAAATACATAAAGTAAAAGCCATTCTTCTTGTGATGCTATAGCAAGTTCTCTTGCAAAATATTTCCCTTTAAGGCGTTTATAAAAGAGCCTATTTGCTTTGTAAGAGATATAAACCGTAAAAGCCCCTACTGTGATAACGATAGCCTTGTAAGCATAAGTAAGCACTATTTGTACAAGATGAGAAGTTGTTAACCAATCGAAATTTGCACTTGTCATCAGTTTGTTTGGAAAGAAAAAAGAACCATAACGCAACCAATACAAAAATGATTTTACAACAGGATACACATGCACCCCACCCCATCCTATGTAGCGTCCTGTATCATCTTCATGGTGTACAATAGCACTGTTATGCATCACCTCTTGAAGATAAGGCACTAACGAGATACCAATAACTAAAATACCAGCCATAACACCAAACCAATGCACTTTAACCATCTTTTTATACATCAGATACAAAGAAATAAATGCAAGAATAATCCATGAGTAATGAAACTGTAGTGCCAAACCTATAGAAAGTACATGTAAAAATGAATACAAAAAAGAACTTTGTGTTTGTTGTTTATAAGCCGTATAAAGATGTAAAGAAGCAAAGAAAAAAAGATAAGAGGGATTATACAAAATATTTTCAAATACAAACCAAGGATTAAGCCAATAGAGTATAAGAAAAACTAAACGAATATCAGTCGTGAAAATCTTTTTAATCACACTATCAAGTAAAAAATAAGAGGCTACATGTAAGAGAATTAAAAAAAGCATAGGCGACCATGGAGAGTTAAAAAGCATTACAGGTAAAGCAACAACATAAGTAATCATACTCCCTGGAACTTTACCAACAGCACTCGCTGAGTTACCATAGTTAATCCACACATCTTTATAGGCTGCCATATACCCCTTATAAAGCATCTGTGTTTGATCCCCTGTTAAAATTTGATGGGAAGCATAAAATAACGATAATGCTAAACCTACAACTAAAAGTACCATCTGTATAGTAGTAAATCTTTTTTCTAAATACACCATTACCCCTTTATCTCTTTAAATGTCCAAAATTTGTGTGTTGTAAATGTTACTACTGGCATAATAGCCACAATAATAAGTGTATGGATATAATCATTTTCAAATTTTATAATGTCAGAAAGAAGATAAGAAAGTAAAAAACTTCCAAACTGCACACTAAAAAATTTTACAAACTTTTTCCAATGAAAATGGGTTTGAAAGACATAAAGCGTTTGAAATACATAAGAAAAGCCAAATGCAATAAAAAAAGCAACCGTATTTGCTACAAAAACAGAAACACTACTTATATAAAGAATACCCCATGCACTCAGAAGATGTATAAGTGTCGCTACAACACCAAAAAAACCATATTTACTCAGTTGCAATATAAATGTTTTAATACTCATTCTCCACTATATAAATAGGTCTGTTCTTTGATTCTAAATAGATACGACCTATATACTCTCCCAAAATTCCAATGCCCATCAGTTGAATACCACCTAAAAAAAGTACTACAGTAATCATCGAAGCATACCCTGGACTATCTATACCAAATAAAAGTGTTTTTAGCACAATAAAAGAACCATATAAGAAAGAGAGAAAAGCTAAAAACATCCCTACATACAGCCATACTTTTAAAGGTGCTGTAGAAAAACTTGTAATACCATCAAGCGCAAAGTTCCAAAGTTTCCACCCATTAAAACTTGTTTCTCCTGCAACTCTTGAGTCTCTTTTGTACTCCACAACAGCCGTTTTAAATCCAAGCCATGCAAAAATACCTTTCATAAACCGTTGTGTTTCAGGAAGCTTTTTCAGTTCGTTTACAACTCTTCTTGACATCAATCTATAGTCACCTACATTATGAGGTATCTCTATATCTGAAATTTTATTGTGCATTTTATAAAAAAGCTCTGCACTTATTCTCTTAGCAGGAGTATCTGTCGTTCTATCTACCCTTTTACCAATAACAACATCATACCCCTCTTCATATTTTTCTACAAACTCTAAAATGAGTTCAGGAGGATCTTGCAAATCAACATCAATAGGAACAACCACTTCCCCATTCGTTGCATCTATACCAGCAGTAAGCGCTGCTTCTTTACCAAAATTTCGAGAAAGATTAAGTACTCGAATCTCATCAAACTCTTGAGATTTTTTTTGTAACAATGCCAAAGTACCATCACCACTTCCATCATTTACAAAAACAATCTCATAACTACGACCAAGCTTTTGTAAAATATAAAATATTTTTTCTAAAAATATATCAATAACATCCTCTTCATTATAACAAGGAACAACTATAGATATAAACGGCTTTGTATTTTGCATAGAACTACCTAAAATCTTAATTTTTATCGTTTATTATATCGTTTTTAGACTTATTTTAGTACACTTCTTAAATTATTTTCTCCTCTAGGAATGCCCTTTTGCTACAAAAATATAATATTAATTACCAAAAATATATAAGCTATATACTCATCGCCTATACTTTTAGTTTTCCCCTTTCCAAAGCAACAACAAATCTTTTTGAAATCATAGCTATTCTTTTATGGATTTTTGAAGGTAATTGGAAAGAAAAACTACAGCTTTATACACACAATTTACTTTCTCTTACTCTTTTGACTCTTATAGGCTATTCCCTACTTTCAATACTCTGGCATGGTCATATAGATACAACATTACATTATATTTTCAAGTACAAACATCTTTTTATAATTTTTGTCTTTTATAGCTCTTTTGATACAAAATATACACGCCATATTATCTCAGCATTTATTATGGCTATGTTTATAAGTGAACTTGCTTCTTATGGAATATTTTTTGAGTTGATTCATTACAAAAATATACCATCAACGGACCCTTCACCCTTTATGAGTCATATGACCTATAGTACAATTTTAGCTTTTGCTATCTCTATTTTGATAGTAAAACTGATTTATGAAAAACATTTACACTATAAACTTTTTTATATACTTTTTACACTCTCAGCAACCATCAATCTTTTTATAAATGGTGGAAGAACTGGACAAGTCATCTATATACTACTTATTGGATTTATTCTTTTTTCTGTTATACAAAGCAAAATAAAAGCGTTCTTAGGTACATCAATTATTATACTCTTAACTTTTTTTCTAGCGTATAGTTTTAGTACAAATTTTCATGCACGAGCTAATCAACTAACACAAGATATAAACAATACACTTTTTCACCATAATTATGCAGGAAGTGGAGGTACACGCTTTGCACTTTCAGTTGTTGGGATAGATACCTTTTTACAAAAACCTCTTTTAGGTACAGGTATCTCTTATACTATGAAAAACTTACAAGAAAATGCTACACAAAATGGATTTAATGCAAAAGAACTTAGTAATTATTCAGATTATCACAACGCTTTTTTAACGATAAGTACACAACTCGGTATCGTAGGATTAGTCATCTCTTTTGCCATTATCTTTTCTCTATTTTCTTTTAATATAAAGCATAAAGAGTATAAAATGTTTTCTTTACTCTTTGCTTTGAGTTTTGTCGTATTTTCCTTTACACACAATACATTACATACAATGAACCCTATGATATTTTTTACACTTTTTGCAGGATTATTTAACAAAATTTCAAGAACTCATTCTCTTCATCAGTAAGTGAATATTTTTTTCAAGTGTCTGCTGTGAAATATTTTGCTTTTGGTATAATTTTCCTTTATCAAAAGCTTCATAAACAGCTATAAACTTTTCATTTTCAGGATTAACAAAAATAGGATGTGTATAAGTAAAAATCGTATAAATCCAACTATCTAGTGCCATAGCAAGATGCATTAAACCTGTATCTGGCGTAACTATAAACTGAGTTTTATCTATCAAAGCTGCTACCTCAGCTAATGACAAATTGTCAAGTTTTATATAAGGAATATCACTTTTTTGTAAAAAATCTTTAATAAATTCTTCTTGTAAATATTCTTGGGAAGGATTACTTAACACAAGAGGAATATAACCATATTCCCGATAAAGATAAGAAACAATATAAAAATATTTATCAAAAGATAAGATTTTATCCTCTTTAGAAGCTCCAAGATTAAGTGTATATAATTGATTAAGAGGAAAAGTAAGATTTTCTAAATAGTTATGTATCTTTTGTGAACTTTTTTGAGGAATATGAAAAATAGGATGTAAAGAAAAAGATTTATTACTTAAAGCTTCAACAACAGAAATCATATATTTATAAAGAGATTGTTCATCTTTTAATCTGTCTGCATTACATTTATTCATAACATTATAAAGATACGCATACTTTTGATGACAAAATCCAAGTTTATAACGAGCAGAAGAGAAAAAAACTATAGGTCTTGACAAACCAGCGTTATACAAATTGACCAACAAATCACATTGATAAGCCCTTACTTCTAAAATAGCTGAAATTTTTTTGAGATTTTGCTTTATTTTATTTTTATCTTTTCTTCTATTAATCACCACAGTTTGACTTACATCATCATTACAATCAAGAACAGCTTTACCTATAGGATCAACAAACGCTACTATAGAAGCTTCGGGATAAAGTTCTTTTAAGGCATGAATTACCGGTGTTCGTAAAATAACATCACCCATAAGACCAAACATCAAAACACCAATTTTTTGAACATCTACTATTTCATCTGCTTTATATTTTTTAAAGAGCATTTTATGCTTCCCATCTATCGATATTTTCTTGAACAATTTTTGCTGGATTACCAACAGCAATAGTTTGAGAAGGAATACTTTTTGTAAGCGTTGCATTGATACCAACAACACTTCCCTCACCAATCTGTACACCCTTTAAAATAGTAACATTATCGGCAAGCCAAACCCGATTTTGTAAAAAAATATCAGCACCTATATTGATAATTTGATTATTTTTATAAATAAAATGCCCATCTGATGTCATTAATTTTGCATTACGAGAAAGCATACACTCTTCCCCTATATGTAACACTTTTCCCTCTTTTACTGAAAGATAACATCCATGCCCAACAATACAATTTTTACCAATATAAAGAGAACAATTATCTCCAAGAATCTCAAGCGTAGCCAAACGAACAACACTTCCTTCTTCAATGGTAAGAGTGTTGTTTTCCCCCTCTATAGAGATACGACACCCAATAATTTTTGCTTTTTTTGCTATGAAGAGCTTATTTTGCCCTTTGATTTTGATTTTATTGCGTAGCTTTTGCATAAAGGTAAATTTTTTCATTTTGTTATCACTTCATAAAGTTTATCTAGTTGTTTTTTTTTGTTGAATTTTTCTTTTACTGTTTGTAAACCATTTTTAGCTAATGTTTCCCTCAAGGCTTTATTTTTATAGAGTAATGCAAGTTTTTGTGTTAAACTAGCTACACTTCCATCAAACAACATACCATTTACACCATCTTCTATAATCTCTAAAGGTCCACCTTTAGCTGTCGCAACAATAACCTTACCATTTACCATAGCTTCTATCACAACAAGACCAAAAGTTTCATTTTCGGTAGCAAGAACAACCACATCACATAATGCCATATGTTCATTGACCTCTTTTGTAAAGCCTGTAAAAATGATTTTATCGCTTACATGTAAACGCTCTGCTTCTGTTTGTAAGGTTTGCAGGTATGTTTCATCCATAGCACTCCCTACTACCAAAGCCTTAACACTGTACTGAGATAATTTTGCAACTGCTTCAATCACCTTGTATTGCCCTTTTGGCTTCTCAATACGCCCAATAATTCCAACCACAAAATCCTCTTGTAGATTGTATTCTTTTTGTAAAATTTCTACTCGTTCTTGCTTTAAAGAGGGAAAATCTACACCAAGATACACCATCACTATATGAGGCATAATATCGTGAGGTATATACTTGTTAAGTTGTTGTGCTACATCCTGTGTAACAGCATGGAGTATAGCTACATTTTTATAGAGCCATCTATGGTATAAGTCGTTTTTAAAACGGGTCATTCGCATATGGCGACTTTGAATAAGTTTAGGCTTTCTCTTACTAAAAAGTTTTGCTAAAACTGCTGTTAAAATATCTTTTGTCCAGTGAAAATGGATAATATCTATCTCATTTTCATCTATATACTTAGCAAGTTTCCATGCAGGAATAAAGGGAAAAAATTTATTTCTGTGCAGATGAAATTTTTCTATATCCTCTAAATAATTATCGAGTTTAGTGTGGGGAGCAACAACAACTTTACACACTGTTTTTTGAGAAAAATCCTCATAACAATGAGCAACAAACATCTCTAGCCCACCAAGACCATGAGCCAAGCATAATTCTAAAATATTTTTAGTTGCCATAGAGTACTTCTAACATATGCGTTGCACCTTCATACACCTCATCGACTGATGGTTGTGTAAATTCCGAATTAAAAACAACTTGATGTTGCTGTGTTTTTGGTAGGTAACGCATAGGAGAGATATTAAGCACCCACATAATTCCAAGAGTTGGTGCGTTTGCAGCTATTGCCATATTTCTAATACCTGTATCACCCACGACAACAAGAGAAGATTGTGCCAAATAATCATAAATATCTTCTATAGGTAAAGCATCTTGATGTATCACCTGAGGATTGTGAGCAAAAGGAAGATAAATCTCATTAAAATGTTCCTCCTCTTTAATTCCCTTAAGCACAACATGTTTATACTTAGGATAGCGTAAAAGCATTTTTTCTATAAGCTTTACAAATCGTTCCTTTTCCCAACAACGCTGAGGAACAGAAGCCCCACCAAAGTAGATGATATAAGGCTCCTTTTCATCCCTTTTTTGTGTTGTAAGTGCATAATTAAGTGGATAGTGTTGTGTATTTGCCCCCATAATGTTGATTTGGTGCATCATACTCTGTGTTTCAAGAACAAAATCACTTCGTGGCACTGCTATATCATAAAAAAGTGAGCGTATCCATCTGTATGGATAGCCAATTTTGAGTTCTGTTTTGGAAAAAAACAGAAGCATTAAACTCAATGCACTATCTGTTAAATCAAACATCATATCCTGAGGTGGAAGCTCTTGTATCTGCTTGAGTCGTTGTAAAAATGATGTTTTTTTCTTAGGATTTTTGGGATCTTGTTTATCAACTATATGAATGGCATCTACTAAATCTTCTGGCATACCATACATGTAACAACGCGTTACACTTAAAGTGATAGTAGCCTTAGGAAAAAACTTGCGTAACTCCAGTAAAAAAGGTCGCATCACTACAAAATCTCCAATCGCAGCATGACGAATAACCGTAATATTTTGTATATCTTCTGGCTTTTTATCTGCCAAATACTCGTGTGCTTTTTTTGAAGCGAATGCACTCCCTCGTCTAAAGTTTAACTTCAAGCTAATCCCTTTTTCATTATAATTAGAACAATTATACAAAAAAAACTATGAGAACTCTATGAAATATGCGATAAATCCACTTTACAAAAAAAACTATACATCATATCTTCTTGATATTCAAAACCATTTTAAGAAGAACGATAATTCTATACATAAAGCACGAAATGAACTTAAAATTCTCTCTTATAATAACATCGAAATTGTTGTAAAATCATTTAAAGTACTCCATTTTATTCGTCGTATTTTTTATACCTTTTTTCGAGATTCTAAAGCCAAAAAATCGTATGACTACTCTTTAAAAATTGGTAATTTCACCCCTGACCCCATAGGATATATAGAATTTTTCAAATCTGGACTTCTTCATGAAAGTTATTTTTTAGCACAACGGTTTGATTATGATTTCACCATTAAAGAACCTATCACAAACAAAACATTACCACAAAGAAAAGAGATTTTAGAAGCATTTGCATACTTTACTTATACTCTTCATCAAAACAAGATTTTACATAAAGATTATTCTCCGGGTAATATCCTAATTAAAAAAGAGGGAAAAAACTATACTTTTAAAATTGTAGATATTAATCGAATGGAATTTAAAGAGCTTTCACTTAATGAACGACTTAAAAATTTCGCTAAACTATGGCTTATAGATGAAGATTTAATCATTATTGTAAAAGTTTATGCCTCACTTATGCAAGAGGATGAAGGACAATGCATAGAACTTGCACTTAAACATTCTCATCAACTTAAAAGAAAAATAAATATGAAAAAAAGATTAAAAGGAGTCCCTGTTGTTGATTAGTATGATGTACCACCATGTCAATAGTGATCGATGTTCTAATGAACTTGTACTTTTTCAAGAACATTTAGCTTACATTTCACAGCACTTTACTAGTATTTTTCCAACCTTAGAAGAACTACCACAAAAAAGTATTTGTCTTGTTTTTGATGATGGCTATTATGATTTTTATAAATACATCTATCCTTTACTTAAAAAATATAAACTCAAAGCACTTCTTGGTGTTGTTCCTAAATATATTTTAGACGATACCACAAAAACAGATTCTCTTCGATTAGAATATGAGCATAATGAACTTTTCAAGCAGTATAAAAATGCAACTTTTTGTACATATAAAGAACTAAAAGAGATGCAAGAAAGTGGATTTGTACAAGTAGTTTCACACTCTTACTCACATAAAAATCTTACTGAAGAAGGAGTTGATATAGAAAAAGAACTCTTAACTTCAAAAACTATACTAGAAGAGAAACTCAACATAAAAGTAGAGAGTTTTATTTATCCATTTGGCAAATATAACCAAGAGATTCTCAATGCAACACACAAATACTATACTTATGCTTTTCGTATAGGTAATAGCATTCAAAAAGATTTTCATGGTATTCATAATGTTATTTATAGAATTGATGGTGATTTTTTAAAGACACCAAATGAAATTTTTTCTTTTAAAAATATACTACAATATCGTATAAAATGGATAATAAAAAGTATAGTAGGAAATGAAAAATGAAACATATATCTGTAGTAGTATTGGCAAAAAACAATGAAACAACCATATATAAAACGCTAGAAGCACTCACTCCTTTTTCTGATGTTGTAGTTTATGATAATGGTTCAAGTGATAAAACCATAGAAATTGCACAAAACTTTAGTAATGTTCATCTTGTTCAGGGAGCATTTAATGGATTTGGATGGACAAAAAATAAAGCTGTTTCATACGCTAAAAATGATTGGATTTTGATTGTCGATAGTGATGAAGTTGTTGATACAACATTAATAACAACACTTCAGCAAAAAACGCTATGCCTAGATACTGTTTATAGTATAAGATTTCGTGCTTTTTATAAAGAGATAGAGGTTAAGCACTGTGGATGGAACGATCAAAAGATTAAAAGACTTTACAATAAAAAAACAACAAAGTATAATGACAATGATGTTCATGAAGATATTATAACTACCAATCTTAAGATAAAAGAGATTGAAGGCTCTATACTCCATTATAGTTACCAAAGTATAGAGCAGTTTATAAATAAAGCAAATATATACTCCAGCCTTTTTGCGAAGAACAATGTTGGTAAAAAGAAATCATCTCCAACAAAAGCATTTTTTAATGCTACTTATTCTTTTATAAAGACCTACTTTTTCAAACAAGGGTTTCGTGATGGATATGTAGGCTTAATCATCGCATATTCCCATATGGTGACTAACTTTTATAAATATATCAAACTTTATGAATATAACAAAGAGCTAAAAAGCAAGTAACGCTTGCTTTACCTCTTCAAATATCTCTTTTCTTTTCACTTCATCTTGTGGTAACATATAATGTTTTTGTAACTTCTCATCCCCTATACTTTTCCATCTTGAGGCACTTGCAAATTTTGAATCTCCAAAAAAAGTTAATGTTCGACACCCAACCAATGAAGCTAAATGATAAGTTCCTGTAGAGGTGGAGATAAAAAGTTTGAAATTACTTAAGAGTTTAGCAAAATAAACAAGCCCATCAAGAGAGAGATAAAAAACCACATCTTCACCATGTAGTCTTTGTTGCATCTCTTCATACAAATCTTTTTCATCTGGACCAAAAGTAAGAACAACCTGATAGTGTTTATCTTGCAGTTTTGTACGGATTAACTCTTCATATTCATCTACATTCCAGTTTGCATCACTCGAACCACCAAAACCAACATGAAAAGCTATCACATCTTTTTCAATCTCATTATTTATACAAAAAACCTCATACACTTTTTTTGCATCTTCAAATACCATAAGAGGTTTCGGGTAAGAAAACTCTATATCTGAAAATAAAGTTCGAGTTAACTCTAGGTTATACTCAAACTCTGCCATTTTAACTTCTGAACGGCGTTGTAAGACTCTTTTATTGTAAAATATCTGTGCTATTTTCGTTGCTGGAGCTATGCGTAGAGGAATACGAGCTAAAAATTGAGCAAGAGCTACTCGTGTGTTTGAAAAGAGAGTTATAGAAACATCAGGCTTTACATGTAAACATTTTTTTATCAAATCAAATAAAGAGTTATTAGGATTATCTACAATCACCTCATCAATAAAATCACAACTTTTTGCTAAAGACTCATTCAGAGGTGCTACACATACAATAATTTTATTTTCAGGGTTATAGTTTTTAAGTACATAAATAGCAGGAAGTGCTGTTATAAAATCTCCAAGCTTATCATTTCTTACTACAAGTATATCCATTGCATCACTTTTTTAGAGTATGTTACCTCAAAAACGATATAATTACCCTTATGAAAACACCTTTTAGATGGGATAACTATTCCGACCAACCAGCACTACTTACAGATAAAGCCTATAAAAAGCGTATGAGAAAAAAAGAGTTACCTTCGCTTCTTACAACTGTTGCAACAGCACTTGTTACCCTTCCTCTTTCTATTGTTATGATGCCTTTTATTAAAAGAAGAGCAATAGACTCCCAAACATTTTTCTCTATGGGGGTTGATTTTGAGCGAAATCCAAAAGAAACACATCAGTTTATAGAAGAGCTTGGTGTCAAGCACATTTTAGTACGATGTAAGCTTTGGGAGATGAAAGAGCTTCCAAAACTGCTTACTTTTTTACAACATCATAAAGACAAAACAGTTACGCTAAAAATTTTACAAGATAGAGAGCATATAGAAGAGCTTACTCTTTTAGAAAAAGATCTTCATACTATTTTTACAATGTTACAAGAGTATGTTACCTATTTTGAGATAGGCTCAACAATCAACCGTGCAAAATGGGGGTTTTTTTCAGTAAAGGAGTATCTAGGATTTTTTCAAGTTGCCTACAACCTTAAACAAAAACACTTTCAAAGTATAAAACTTTTAGGTAGTGGTGTGATAGACTTTGAATTTCATTTCACAGCACATACCCTTTTTAACCTATGTAAATGTCGTTACGATGCAACAGCAGCCCTACTCTATGTAGACAGAAGAGGTGCTCCAGAAAATACTCAGCTTGGTTTTTCACTTATGGATAAAATAGCACTCTTAAGTACAATGGTATGGCTCAGTCCAAAAACAAAACAACGACTGCATATTACAGAAACAAACTGGCCACTTAGTAACACAGCACCCTATGCACCAACAAGTGAACATGAATGTGTAAGTGAACAACACTATTGTGACTATATGCTTCGTTACCATTTTTTAACTTTTGCATCACAACAGGTCGACTCTATCTCGTGGCATCAACTTATAGCAAGAGGATATGGACTTATAGATACGCAAGAGGGGCTACGCAAAAGAGAAGCTTTTCAAGCCTATAAATTTATGGTAAAAACATTTCAAAAAGCTCAATTTTTACGCTTAGATATTAAAAGAGATTACTATATTTTACAAATTTTGGTTGATGAACAATTAATTCAAATTCACTGGTCACTCACAACGACAACACTCCATAATGAAGCACATTTTGATGTTTATAATAAATTTGGAAATTTTATTGAAAATGAAATTGTTAAAGTAGATTCATCACCTCTATATCTTTTCATCATACAAGCTTCACCCAAACATATAAACTGTATCTAAAGGAATTTTCAATGAACATACTTATAATCTTACCAAACTGGCTAGGTGATGCCATCATGACAACACCTGCTATAGAACTTTTAGTAAAATACTATCCACATAGCCGATTTACCTTTGTTGGCAGTTATATCTCTATAGAAGCAATTAAACATCATCCAAATACCCATAGAGCCATTGTAGATACAACAAAAAAAGCCCCTTTTAGACTTCTAGCAACCTATCAACTTGCAAAAAAATTAGGAGTATTTGATATGGCTATCTCCTTTCGTAATCAGATACATGCTTCCCTTTTACTAAGAATGAGTGGAAGTTTTATCACTATAGCACGATCTTCATGGCATGCAGATTTTTTACTTTCCCATACACCAAAGATTACAATAAAACAACATCTTGTAAAACAATATGTAGAACTTGCTATGGTCAATACAAATACATTTGATGGAGAAATCCCCCCTTTAAAACTTTACATTCCAAAAAAAGTTTTTCATAAACCTACACTTGGTATCAATGCTGGTGCAACCTATGGAAGTGCAAAACGATGGTATCCTGAACGCTTTGCTGAAGTTGCTAGTTATTTTAGTAAATCATATGACATTATCATCTTTGGTGGACCTAATGAAGTGGAAATGGCAGAGGAAATTGAGCAACAGCTTAGAAGCTTACATGTAAGTAATATTACAAATTTAGCGGGGAAAACAACCATAGAAGAGCTATGTGCAACGATAGGAGGATGTTCACTCTTTATCACTAATGATAGTGGACCTATGCATGTAGCTGGAGCATATCAAGTACCAACAGTAGCCATTTTTGGACCGACAAAATATAAAGAAACTTCGCAATGGATGAATACAAAAAGTGTGATAGTAAGACATGAAATGAGCTGTAGCCCATGTATGAAACGAGAATGTCCTCTCAAACATCATGAGTGTATGACAACCATTACAGCTTCTGAAGTTATAGAAGCTGTAAAAAAATTGGATTTAAAAGCTTAAAAACCTATTTTAAATCCAAAATAGAGTGATGCATTATAGTTACAATCAACTGTTTTATAGTTTGTATCCATATGTCTATAACCTACAACTAAATTACCATGAGGAATAATCGCAACATTATAATCTAGTCTATATTCTAAATAACTATCACCATCACTAAATGCTAAAGAACGGGGTGCAAAGTACAAAGAAGCATGTAGTCGCATAGGTACTAAATCTTGAAATGGTAATATATAAGATGCTTCAAGACCTAAAGGTAATGCTGTGAATTTTTTTGTATGATTTACCTTTACACCCATACCTAAACTCATACCTTTGTTACCTATAGCATTCATAGATAAAAAACTTACTTCATAAAAAGGATCTAAATGAATCTTTGTATCTGAATTACTTTCATCACCATTTAAAAACTTTGCTCCTAAAAACATTGTTTCTGGTTCTATAGCATCATTAAATTGCCCCATATCAAACTGAGCACCAATCTCTAAATCTGTATCATTAATATTAATCTCTGCATTGTGCATCGCAAACGATGAGACTGCACAAAATGCTAAAACACTTATTTTTTTTAACATGTAGTTCCTTGTATTTTTTCTATAGTTTTTGTTGTACTTTTGCCATCTACAAAATCAACAAGCTTTAATGCACTAGCAAATTCCGTTCCGACAACCTCTTTACCTTTATAGTCACCACCTTTAACGAGAATATCTGGTGCTATCATTTTTATAAGATCATAAGGGGTATCATCTTCAAATGGAACCACAAAATCAACAGCTTCTAATGCTGCAAGTAAATAAGCTCTATCTTCAGCAGGATTAACTGGTCTAGTAGGACCTTTTAAACGAGAAACAGAAGCATCCGAATTTAACCCAACAATCAACACATCACCAAAACTTTTAGCCACTTGCAAATACTTTACATGACCTACATGTAAGATATCAAAACATCCATTTGTAAAAACAACTTTTTTCCCTTGTGCTTTATATCGTTGAACTAAAGAATCTATCTCTTCAAAAGATTTAATGTGTGCATCAGAGGTACTTTTATGCAAAGAGGCTTCATACTCTTCTATTTCATCTATACTGACAGTTGCACTGCCAATTTTACCAACAACCACACCAGCAGCAAGATTAGCAAACTTTGCTGTTTCTTCTATAGATTTATTTGCACTAAGAGCATATGCTATAGAGGCTATAACTGTATCACCTGCTCCTGTTACATCAAAAACTTCTTTAGCAACTGTTGGAAATTTTTTTATTTTATCATCATAAATGGCTATACCATCTTCTGAAAGGGTAATAAGCGAAATAGTAAGTGCACAATCTTTTTTTAGTTCTAAAAGAGCTTTTTGTAAAGAAACCTCATCAACTATATCTATACCCGTTGCCAAGATAGCTTCTTTTTTATTTGGTGTGAGAAGATAAGCACCTTTATACTTAGAAAAATCACTTCCTTTTGGATCAACTAAAACTTTAACACCATGATTCTTTGCAAGTATAATAATATTTTGAGATAAGACATCAGTTAAAACCCCTTTTCCATAATCAGATAAGATAATCGCATCATACTCACTTATGTGCTTGTGTATATTTTGTGTAATTTTTTTAACAGAAATTTCATTAATATCTTCTTTACTCTCTTTGTCATAGCGTAAAATTTGCTGACTTACTGCTATCACACGACTCTTTTTAGAAGTTTTTCGTTCTTTTTGTACAATAAGATGTTGTGTATCAACCTCTATATGTTCTAACATACTAATAAGTTCTTTTCCATTAGCATCATCCCCTATTACACCTGCTACACTTACATCTGCACCTAAAGCTTTCAGGTTATTAACAACATTTCCAGCACCACCAAGCACCGTTGTTTCTTTTGCAATATCTACAACTTGGACAGGAGCTTCGGGACTAATACGCTCACAACTTCCCCATAAATAATGATCTATCATTAAATCACCAAGGACTAAAATATTTGGTTTCACATTTTTAAGTGTTTGCATTATTTAACTTCTGTTGCATAAAGACGTTTAATCTCAGGAACATACATAGCAATACCATCTTCCATTTTATAGCGAGGGGCATACCCTAAATACTCTTTGGTATCTTCGATATCTGCTTGTGTAAAAAACTGATAAGAACCAATAAATGGATTAGGAATATACTCACATGTAAGGTTTGTTTCTAACTCTTTTTGTAAAATATCCACTATATCTTGAAAACTTCTAGCTTTACCTGTTCCTACATTATAGACACCACTTTTTTTAGGACACATTGCTTTGATATTTGCTTGTACAATATCTTCTATATAAATAAAATCTCTTAAAATTTTATCACTACCCTCAAAAAGGCTAGGATTCTTTCCAGATAAAAGTTGATGTCCAAACTGTAAAACCATAGAAGCTGTTGAATTTTTAAAATATTCTCTTGCACCATAAACATTAAAGTAACGAAGCCCCACAATAGAAATATGTTCTTTTGCCATATATTCATAAGCTATATTATCCATCATAACTTTTGAAAAACCATAAACATTATTTGGTGATTCATGACCTACTTTAAATACATCACTATCACCATAAGTAGCAGCAGAAGAAGCATAAATCATATTAGCAGTGTGAGCAACTGCCAAGTTAAGTAAATCTTTAAAAGCATTTACATTTGTTTTTATCATCAGATCTTGTTCTAATGCTGTAGTATCTGAAATAGCTGCTTCATGAAAAATATAATCAAACCTATAATTATTTTCTAAATTTTTAAGAAGTTTTTTATCGTTAATATCACCACTTATCACCTCACCATTAAAGCCTAAAAGATTTTTAAAATGACCAAAGGATTTTAAATTTCCATTACTTAATGTTTCACCACTACGAAAACTATCTAACACGACAACTTTTGCTTTAGGATGATTCTCTTGAAAATAAAATGCTAAGTTAGAACCTATAAAACCCGCTCCACCTGTTATTAAAATTGTTTTGTTTTCTAAATCGTTCGCTATATATTTCATAGTTACACTCACAGTAAATTAATTTTAATAAAATAATACCTTTAATTTGATTAACAAGTATTTAAGACTTAAACTATTATAATTGAGCCGAAACTTTATATTAAGGAAATAAAATGAAAAAAATTGTAATTGCTTCAATTGCTACTTTAGCATTAGTAACAGCTGCATCTGCTGCAGTAAACGGAAAAGCATGTGCTGCTTGTCATGGTGCTCACTGGGAGAAACATGCTATGGGTAAATCTAAAATCGTTAAAGATATGACTCACGCTGAGATTGCTGAAGCACTTAAAGGTTACAAAGCTGGAACTTTCGGTGGACCAATGAAAGGTGTTATGAAAGGTCAAGTAGGTCGTTACTCTGACGCTGATTTAGAAGCTTTCGCACACACAATCGGTAAATAATTTTACTTTTAGTTACCCTCTTTAGGGTAACTTTTTAGCTACTCTGGTCTGTATTCCTTCTTTTTAATAGCGTTTTTTCTTTTTTCTTCTAATTTTTGAGCATCATTTAATTCATCTTGATCATCAAATAAAGCAGCATTTAAAAACTTTTCTTTATCATCAAATTGCCCTTTTTTAATAGCCCACATCAAAGCAGTAAGTGCTATACTTCCTAAAAATACTGATACACCTAACATCATTCCTATAACCCAACTATCCATTGTTAATCCTTATATCCTAATTTTATTCTTAATGAGTTACCGACAACAAGTAAAGAGCTAATGCTCATTGATATAGCTGCTACTAATGGAATAACAAATCCCGACATAGCTAAAGGTATAGTAATACCATTATATACTAATGAAAGTCCAAGGTTTTGCTTAATCATTCTAAAAGTTTTTCTTGAAATCTTAAAACTATCATATAAAGAATTAAAAGTATCATTTAATAATACTACATCACTAACTTCTATAGCTATATCACTCCCATTACCCATAGCAATAGCTATATCACTATTTGCTAACGCTAAAATATCATTAACACCATCTCCAGCCATCACAACAATTTTTCCATCTTTATGAAGTTGCTCAACATAAGAAGCTTTATCTTCAGGTGTCATTTGTGCAACAAACTTTTCAATACCAACTAAAGAAGCTACTTTTTGGGCACTTCGTGTATGATCACCTGTAAGCATTATCACTTCAATACCAAGTTTTTGTATAGCACGAATCGCATCTTTTGCATCCTCTCGTGGTGTATCAAAAAGTTCATATTTTCCTAAAAGTTTTCCATCATATGCAAAATAAAATTCACTATCTTCACTTTCATCTTCTACATGTAAGCCTATAGTTTGCATAAGTTTAACATTACCACCTGCAAGCATTTTACCATCATACATAGCAGTAATACCTTGAGAAGATATATTATTATATGTATTAAGTTCTTTACATGTAAGTGATGTATCGTAAATATAAGTGGCTATAGCTTTTGCTATAGGATGCTTTGAATTTAAAAGTAAAGAGTAAAGTAAAGATTTATCAAATTCTTGATAAAGTTTTTCAACAACAACTTGAGGTTTTCCTTGTGTAATAGTTCCCGTTTTATCTACAAGCAAAACATTAGCATGTGACATCGTTTCAAGTTGTGCTGCCTCTTTAAATAAAATACCTTTTTTTGAAGCAATAGATAATCCAACTAAAGTAGCTACTGGTGTTGCAAGCGCTAAAGCACATGGGCATGCAATAACAATAACAGAAATACCGACCATAAAAGATTGTTCAAAATTTCCATTTGTCAGATACCAACCTATAAAAGTAAAAGCAGATAAGAGCAAAATAGTAGATGAAAAATACTCACTCAATTTATTTGCAAGTTGTTGAATTTTTGGTTTATTATTCATAGCATTTTCAAGAAGTGCCACGATGTTACTCATCGTTGAATGTACATAATCTTTACTTACTCTATATTTAACATCAGCATCAATACTAACAGTACCACTAATAATACTTTCTCCAACACTTTTAAAAATAGCTTCATTCTCTCCTGTTAAAGAAGATTCATCAAAATTACCATTTCCTTCTATAAGGTCTCCATCAAGAGCAATTCTATCGCCTGCACTTACTAAAATAATTTCACCAACACTAACATCATTAACATTTTTAGAACTAATAATTGAACCATCAATAACTTTAACATCACTTGGAAGGTACTTATTCATAATATCAAGAGTATCTGCTATACTTTTTTTACTCAAAGCTTCTAGAAACTTTCCAACAAGAACAAAAGAAACAATCATCGTTACCGAATCAAAATAAGCTTCTCCACTCCTAGTTAAAGTAATATAGATAGAATAAATATAGGTGAGTAATGAACCCGTTGCCACAAGAGTATCCATATTGACTGTCCTTGTTTTTATACCATAGTACATTCCTTTGAAAAAAGGCCAACCACTGTAAAACAGAACAGGAGTAGAGAGCACCCACTCTCCAATATTTAAAATATGTTTTACATCAGCATTGATTCCAGTAAAATATCCTGCATACTGTGCAACCATAATTGTCATCATATTCATTGTTGCGAAAATAGCGACAGCTATTCTGAGATAATAATCTTTTCTCTCTTTATTTGCTTTTTCCTCTTGCAAAGAAGCATCATAAGGATAGGCATTATAACCTATGGCACGAATCATATCTATAATCTTAGACAGTTTAACCGTATCATCATCCCAAACAATTTTTGCTTTATTATTTGTATAGTTAATATTAGTAGCCATAACACCATCCATATTAACAAGTGCTTTTTCATTTAACCATACACAAGCAGCACAATGAATCCCCTCAATTATCAAAGATACTTCAGAAAATCCATCTTGA
>Ga0256828_1000723_pt1 | contig 21548 bp, 21 predicted proteins | sample CV88metaG_FD_185993 | JGI IMG/M metagenome (GOLD analysis project Ga0256828, IMG submission 185993) | Hydrothermal vent microbial communities from East Pacific Rise, Pacific Ocean - CV88 | ecosystem: Environmental > Aquatic > Marine > Hydrothermal vents | place: Pacific Ocean: East Pacific Rise...
AGGTTCCTACACTATCGCCGAGGCGAGATGCAATAAATAAACCACCTATAATTCCAACTAAACCGAAAAACTCTTTAAAGAAACCATTTAGAATCCCTTTAAGCCCAAGCAGCAAAATTATAGATGCTGCTACAATATCAAAATAATTAATTTCCATTTACACTTCCGAAAACATTTGGTTTTTGCCATTCTCTTTTGCTCTATAAAGAGCTTTGTCTGCTCGAGATATAAGTGAGTCGTGAGTATCACCCTTTTTGTACTTTGTAGCACCTACACTTATGGTAATGTTTATGTTTTTACCCTTATAAATAAGCTTATTCTTTTGAATAAGACCTAAGAGTCTATTTGTAACTTTGACACATTGCTCATCATCAATACGATTAAGAATAATAATAAATTCTTCACCACCATATCTAAATATTTTATCTCCATCGCGGAGTGTTTTTTTAATAGTGTTTGAAAGAAAAATAAGTACTTTATCTCCTGCAATATGCCCATAAGTGTCATTAATATGTTTAAAGTCATCTATATCAAGCATTAGTAGGTGAAAACTGTAAGGAATTTGAGGATTAGAACAAATTTTATTAAGATAATTTGTTAATGCATGTCTATTGAAAACTCTTGTAAGTGAATCAAGATTAGATTTTTCCTCTAAGTTTTTTACTTTGTTCGTAAGAAGAGAGATGACATCATTTGCTTTTTTTACTTCATCTGTCATATGTTGTTGAATCGCATCGAATTTTTCAGTGAGAGAGGGGAGATCAATTTGTTCTCCTGCACATTCATTAAAAGTTTCTTCATGCATGCTTACGAGTTTTTCTATATTTGCATTTGTGCTAGCATATGATTCTAAACTCTGCTTGGCAATATCTTTGTATGCATTATGAAAGAGTGATTCTGCAAAACCATTGTGGCTTACATCATCATCAGATTCATCTATATCTTTAATAATTTGGGCTGACTCTAGAAGATAATTATAAACTTGTTCTTGAGTTGCATGTTTTTGTTCTTGCACACTAGCAATAAGTTCTTGATGCATTTTGTCAATAAGAGATATAAGTTCATCTTTTTTCATACGAGTTCCCAAGGTAAAATATTCCGTTATTATACTCATATAAGCATAAATAAAACTTTGTATCATATTTAATTTAGGATTTTTTGGGTAAACTTGCAAAAAATTATAATATATAAGGTCTTATCATGAGTACTTGGAGTCCATCAAGTTGGAGAGAAAAACCAATTTTACAACAACCAACTTATCCAGATCAAGCAGCATTAGAGAAAGTCTTAGCAGAGCTTAAAAATTACCCACCACTTGTTTTTGCGGGGGAAGCACGTTCATTAAAAACGGAGCTTGCAAAAGTGGCAAATGGGAAAGCTTTTTTACTTCAAGGTGGAGATTGTGCTGAGAGTTTTAGCGAATTTCATGCAGATAATATAAGAGATAGCTTTAAGGCTATGATGCAAATGGCAGTTGTTATGACATATGCTGGTGGTTTACCAGTGGTAAAAGTTGGGCGCATGGCTGGGCAGTTTGCAAAGCCTCGTTCAAGTAATACTGAAACATTTGATGGCATAACACTTGATTCTTATCGTGGTGATATCATTAATGGCAGTGAGTTCACATCTCAAGCTCGTACTCCAGACCCAGAGCGTATGATAAAAGCTTACAATCAAGCTTCAGCAACACAAAACTTACTTCGTGCTTTTGCATCGGGTGGTTTAGCTGACTTACATCAAGTACATAAATGGACATTAGATTTTGCTCATCAAGGTGCAGTAAGTAAAAAGTATGAAGAACTCGCAGAAGAGATAGAAAAATCTCTTAAATTTATGGAAGCATGTGGTGTAACTTCTAAAACATACAGAACACTCCGTGAGACAGATTTTTATACTTCTCATGAAGCTCTTTTACTCCCTTATGAAGAGGCATTTACAAGACAAGACTCTATTACAGGTGACTGGTATGATACATCTGCTCATATGCTTTGGATAGGCGATAGAACGCGACAACTCGATGGTGCTCATGTAGAGTTCCTAAAAGGTGTAAAAAACCCTATAGGTGTAAAAGCTGGACCATCTATGGATCCTCAAGACTTGGTAAAACTTTGTCAAACTCTTAACCCTGAAAACGAAGCGGGTCGCTTAAATGTGATTGTTCGTATGGGTGCTGGAAAAGTGGGTGATGGCTTACCTAATCTTATTAAAGCAATTGAAAAAGAGGGTATGAAAGTGGTATGGTCATGTGACCCTATGCATGGAAATACCATTAAATCTTCAAACAACTATAAAACTCGTCCTGTTGACAATATTTTAACAGAGATGAAAGAGTTTTTCCAAATTCATAAAGCTGAGGGAACTCATGCAGGTGGTGTTCACTTAGAGATGACAGGAAAAAATGTTACTGAGTGTATTGGTGGTAGTTTTACTGTTACTGAAGAAGATTTAAGTTCACGTTACCATACACACTGCGATCCACGTTTAAATGCAGATCAATCTTTAGAACTTGCATTTTTAATTGCAGATTCTTTAAAAGAAGCGAGAGTTTAGAAGAACTCTATCTCATCCTCTTGTGTCTCATCTTGAGGCATAAGAGTTATCTGCAACTGTGCAATAGAACTCATAAGAGTTTTGTCTAGGTAGTGGATGTCTTCTGCTTCATGTGTTATAAACACAGCCATTCTCCATGATTGCAAATCGCTTATTATCGCTTTGAGATAAATTGTAATCATATTTTTATCATCTTCATTTAAAGTATTATATTCTGTAGTTAAGAGTAGCTCTTTAAGTATTCCTAGCGTATATTCTAATTCTCCAAATTCTAGCATCATATTTAAAACTTTTGCATACTGTTCAAATAGATTTGCAGATTCATAAAGTGAGTTTTGAGTAATGGTTTCAGCTTCTTCAATGGCGTTTAGTGTATCTGATTCAAGCTCGTCTAGCTCTGCAATCATCTCTGTATCTAAGTCTATATCTTGGAGATAACTGAGGGCTGAAGTGGTTTGAAGAGTTTGGGGTTGAATTTTTATCTCTTGAAGAGATTCTTGCTTTTTATCTGTAAGTGAGCAATGACGACTTTTATATTCATCATTGTAATAGAGAAATGTGTATTCTTTAATAACACCATTAAAGTTGTAATCCATCAGTGTAGAAATCTCTTCAATCATCTTATCATTTAAAATAGCATGCTTATAAGAAAAATGTAAAAGAGCATTTTTGAGATGAACACAAATCATATATACATCTGCTAGTGGAATATGTTTCTTTTTAAAAAGCATAAGCATTACACCTATAACGGGACAATCCCCAAGAGTGTTTTCAGACTTTACAACAGCTATGGCAAAATCAAATACTTTACTGGCAAACTTTTCTCTAAAAAAATCTACCTTAAATCCATTAATACACAACATCTCTTGTACAATTGTGTAATCTAGCCATATATCTAAAATCTCTTCTTTATTGTTTACAAGAAGAGAGATATCTTGCTTCATTCGATTAAACATTTTAAGCCTTAGAAAGTATTTTATTTATTGTACAATAAACTTATCCCTCAATAGTCTCTTGCTTCTCTTCAATATTTAACAGCTCTTCAACTTTTTGCTCATAAAGTGCTTCAATGTCTGCTAGTTCATTGGCTAAAAAGGTAATACCAAGCTCTTCATAGCATTGTGGATTAGTTAAACATTCATTTTTTTCTTCTATTTTTTTCTCTAATTCTTCAATCTCTTGGGGAAGCTTTTCTAATGCTATTTTTTCTTTAAAGGTTAGTTTGAGAGTTTTTTGTTTCTCTTTTGGTTTCTCTTGAGGCTTTTTCTCTTGAGCCTCTTTTTCCATTATATCAAGGTCACGAAGCTCTTTTTCAAGCTCTAAGTACTCGGAGTATTGTTGGTAAGATTCCTCTATATGTTTGTCGCTTTTAAATATAAAGAGTTTTTTAGCGATTTTATCTACAAAATATCTATCGTGACTTACTATAATAACAGCACCTGCAAAATTAGTAAGTTGTTCCTCTAAGATATTAATCGTTGGAATATCTAGGTCATTTGTTGGCTCATCTAGTATGAGAATGTCAACATCTTTTGTAAAAAGTAGGGCGAGAGCTACACGGTTTTTCTCCCCTCCACTAAGGACTCCTATCTTTTTATCTAAAAACTCTCTTGGAAAGAGAAAGTTTTTTAAGTAACCATAGACATGTAGGTCACTCCCTCTTACTTGAACTCTATCTCCCCCATGTGGGCAGAAAGTCTCTATAAGATTTTTATCATCATCGAGCATCTCTCTATGTTGGTCAAAGTAGCCTATTTTAAATTCACCGCGTTTTATTTTGCCCTCTGTTGGTTCAATTCGACCTAAAAGAGCTTTAAGAAGTGTTGATTTTCCACTTCCATTTGGTCCAACTATGGCAATCACATCTTTTTGAAGTATACGAGTGGTGAAATCTTTTAAAAGTACTTTATCACCAAGTGTAAGGCCAAGATTTTCAACTTCAAAGAGCATCTTTTGTTTGTTAATGCTTTTGTCACGGTTGAAATGTTTTGCTTCACGTTGGAGTTCAACAGACATCTTACGAATTTTGGCAGGGTTTGTTTTTGCCTCTTCACGAAGATTCATTAGCCTCTCTTTACGACCTTCATTACGTTTAAGGCGAGCCCTTACACCTCTTGCAAACCATTCATTCTCGCGTTTGAGTACCCCTAAGAGATTGTCATGCTGTTTTTGAAGTGTTCTGAGCCATTCAGCTTTTTGAGTAAGGTAGTCATTATAACCCCCTTTATACTCTCTTAATGCACAATCTTCAACCTCTACAGATTTAGTAGCAATACGGTCAATAAAATAACGGTCATGGGAGATAAAAACAAGTGTAAACTTCTCTTTAAGTATGAGTTCTTCTAAAAACTCTACCATATAAACATCGAGGTGATTGGTAGGCTCATCAAGTAAAAGTACATCAGGTTTTTGTAGTAAAAGTGAAGCAAGAGCAACACGACGTTGTTCCCCACCGCTTAAAAGGCTAATGGGCTTCTCTTCATAGCGTTTGAGGTCAAAATGTTGAATAATGCGTTCTATTTTATCATCTAAGTTCCATGCATTATGATGTTCTATGTAGCGAGAAAGTTTTTCATGCTCATCTAAGAGAAGTTTATTTTCAAAATCTTCTGCAAGTAAGAGTGAAAGTTCATTATATCGTTCTTTTGCTTTTGTAAGCTCATAAAGACCGTGCTCGACAGCTTGACGTACATTGTGTCCATCAACAAAATTGGGTCGCTGATCAAGCATTTTAATCTCTAAATCATTCTTTGTAATGCGTCGTCCACCATCAGCATCGAGTGTGCCATTGACTATCTTCATAAGAGTAGATTTTCCACTCCCATTTTTTCCAATAATAACGATTCTTTCACCCTCATCAACATGAAAGTCAACTTCGTTAAGAATTTTTTGTGCTGAGTAGTGTTTAGATATTTTTTGTAAGTCTATAAGTGCCATAATATTTTGCTTGATGTTAATTTTTAAAATCATACCCAGTGTGTGGTTAAAATGAGATATAATTGCAGATGCAAAAAATAATTTTTACAGATCTTGATGGAACATTAACACTTAAAGATACCTATACAAAGTTTTTACTTCAAAATTTAACACCTATGTTAGTTCTAAAAAATTCTTGGAACCTACTTACCATGGTGATATCTCATACCTTTAAAACACTGGATGATGATGGTGTAAAGATGAGAACATTTAAGATGTTTTTTGATGGTTACGATACAACAAAACCTTTTGATGATTTTATTAAAACCATTCCATGGAATCCAAAAGTATTAGAGATGATAGAGCAAAAACGCCATGAAGGTTATAAAGTGATTATAGTCACTGCATCTCCTGATGTGTATGTGACTCATGTATGTAAACATTTGGGGTATGATGGTTTTATCTGTACTCAAACACAAAAAGATGGTCAGTTTTTAAATGGGGAAATTGAGGGTAAAATTTGTAACTTTAAGCAAAAGCCACAACGCATAAAAGAGTTTTTAGCACAAGAGAATCCTGAGCATACTATCTCCTTTGGAAATTCATCTGGAGATTATGCGATGTTAGAGTTTTGTGATGAGAGTTACTTTGTAAAAAAATTAGATATAAAAAGGTATGAATCGTAATGCAAAAAGAAAATATTTTTAATATAGCAAACAACATAACATTTGTGAGAATTTTTGTCTCATTTATCGCGTTTGCCTTAGTGCTTAGTGGAGATATAAAGCTTTTGTTAGTGGCTATTATTTTAATCGCTTACTCTGAACTTACCGATATGCTCGATGGCTATTTAGCTCGTCGTGATAACTGTGTTACAAGTTTAGGAAAGTTACTTGACCCACTCTCAGATAGTATCTCGCGTTTTATGTACTTTTTTGCATTCGGTTATATGGGGCTTTTTCCTCTTTGGCTTGTTGTTATTCTCTTTGTTCGTGACATTATTGTAGCCTACATAAGAACATATATGTCTCTTATGGGTATTGCTATGGGAGCTCGTTTTAGTGGCAAGGCAAAGGCACTTGTACAGTTTGGTGGACAGTATCTTCTTCTTTTTGCACTTTTAGTTCTTTATATGAATAATGGTCAGAGTTATAGTGAAGAGTATTTAGTTATTATGACAATTATTGGAACTGTATCTACTTTCGCAATTTTACATTTTCTAAAAGTTAAAGGAAACTATTACTGGTTTTCACTTGCTGGATATGTCGCGTTTCTTATCCCTTTTTATACTATAAATAAGTTTGATATTACTCTTGATATATCTTACTCCATTGGTGTCATGGTTCTTGTCTCCGCTGTGACTCTTTGGTCTTTAGTAGATTATGTATCTGCTTTAGTAGAAGCTATGAAAGGGGAGAAGTAATGGATAAAAAAGTTTTAGAAATTATCGCAAAAATTGATGTTTTTTATAAAGAGTTATATGAGAAAACAAACGACTCAATTCAAGTAAGTCTTAAAGATAATGGTACATCTGTAAGTCAGTTTGACCTTGATGCTACGGCGTTTTGTATTGAAGTTATAAATGAAACATTTCCAAATGCCAACATCTGGATAGAGGAAGATCAGGCGATACTCAAAGAGGATAATAATGAATACACTTTTGTTATAGACCCTCTCGATGGAACTGCCTCTTTTCTTCGTGGTTATCCTATATGGGGTATTGGGATTGGCGTTTTAAAGGGAGATACTCCTTTACTTTCATACTTTTATGGACCAGCTTGTAACCAAAAATACCTCGCTTATGATGAGAAGATTTTTATTAATGACAAAGAGCTTCAAGCACAAACAAATGTCGTAAATCAAGATACGAAGACCATCTTTATAAGCTCGCGTTTACACAAAAAGATAGACTTTAAAGAGTTCGAAGATTTAAAACTAAGAAACTTTGGTTCAACTCTTTACCATGTAGTTATGGTTGCTCTTGGAAAAGCTGAGTCTGTTCTTATTGGCTCTTGTTACATCTGGGATGTGGCAGCTGCATTTTATTTGGGTGAGAAACATGGCTATGCTTTTTATGATTTTAAAATGCAAAAACAGCTTTCATTGAAAGAACTTATGGCTTATAAGGCAAATAAGATAGATATTATTTTAGAGTTTAAAAAGTTATAGTTACAATGCAAAAAAAGTTTGTTTACCATAGAGCTTTAAATTCAAAAGAAGCCTTTAATACTTTTTTAGAAAAAGAGAAAAACTCCGATGCCATTTTAGCAGCAGAGGGTGATGTTTGTTGGGCTTATATTGAGGGTGCTTTTGTTATTTATATTCATCATCCAGAGCTTCATGGTAAATCACTTTCAAATGAAAAGGTGCAAGAGCTTTTAGAGAGTGGGGAGCTTTTTACACTAGAGAAACTTTTTGAAATAAATAGTAATATCCATTTTATACTAGAGCTTAAAGATGGTAATGGTGATTTAGAGCTATTCTTTAAAGCTTTTGGTGAGATACTTAAACGCCATGACGTTTCAAATTTACTTGTAGATGCATTTAGTTTGCATCAACTCCAAGTACTTAAAAAAGTTTTACCACACATAAAGACCTCTTTACATACGAAATTGGTAATGGGTAAGTATGTATTGGAGAGTACCTATCAAAAACCTTATCTTTCATTTCATAATCTTGATAATTTAGATTGTATTGACACCATAACTCTCTCGTATTCTACGACATATACGAACCTTTTTAATCTAGTCATAGATAAAAATTATAAAGAGGTGTATGATTCTGGAAAAAATCTCAATCTAGGTTCTATAAAATCAATGGAAAATTTTGAGAAGGCACTTCATTCTCAATGTGAGTATATTTATTTAAGAAGTAAAGATGTTTTAGAAAACTTTAGGACTCTTTTGTAGGAAGTTCTATGCAAAGCTCACGAGCAGTATACCAATCAGCAATCCCTTGGTCACTGTAGTGGTACTCTCTTTGTTTAGTGGGTATAACAGAGTTTCTAAGTTTTGCTCTTATAATTCCAACAATAATAAAACTAAGTAAAAGTGCGCCAATAGCTATAAAGTAATCATAAAAGTACCATGCTACTAGCCCAACTACAACGGTAGTAAACTGTAAAAAAAGTCTTAAACTCAATGAGATAAAACGGCATTTTCTTGTTTTAAGCTTTGGTGTTGGTTCTATCATATCTATAAAATCTGTTTGCATAGAAGTATCATAGCAAAAATTGTAAACTTTATGCTTAATTTCTTTAAGACTAAACTATCTTTAGTCACTATGACTAAACTAACTTTATAAAACTTGCCACTATTAACTTTTTTTCGCTAAAATACTTTAAATAAATAAAAAAGGAAGAAATTATGGCAAAACATCAGTTTCAAACAGAAGCAAATCAAATACTACACTTAATGATTCACTCACTTTACTCAAACAAAGAAATTTTTATACGTGAGCTAGTTTCAAATGCATCAGATGCACTTGATAAATTAAATATGTTAGTTTTAACAGATGAAAAATATAAGGGAATCACTTTTAACCCAAGAATTGACATAGTTGCAAATAAAGAGGCAAAAACTTTAACTATTAAAGATACTGGTATTGGGATGAATGAGGAAGACCTTATGAACAACCTTGGTACTATTGCAAAATCGGGAACAAAAGCATTTTTAGAAAATCTAACAGGGGATCAAAAAGAAGATTCTAATCTCATTGGTCAGTTTGGTGTTGGTTTTTATGCTTGTTTTATGGTTGCAGACAAGGTTGAAGTAACAACAAGAAAAGCTGGCGAAGAGCAAGCATATTTATGGACAAGTACAGGTGATGGTTCTTTTGAGATAGAAAATGCTACGATGGAAGAGCATGGTACTCAAATAGTAATGCACCTCAAAGAAGATGAGGGTGAATTTTTAGAAGAGCATAGAATAGAGTCTATCATTAAAAAATACTCTAACCATATCCCTTTCCCTATTTTCATGGACAAAGAGAAACATATTCCTGCGGTTATGGATGATGAAGGGAAAGAGGAGAAAGAGCCTGCTCGTACTGAAATTGAAAATGTGCAAATCAACCGTGCAAATGCACTCTGGACACTTCCAAAAGCTGAAATTACAGATGAAGAGTACAAAGATTTTTACAGCTCAATTGCTCACTCAAGTGAAGAACCACTTGCATGGATGCACAACAAAGCAGAGGGTGCTATAGAGTACACAACTCTCTTTTACATCCCATCTAAAGCACCTATGGATTTATATCGTGTAGATTACCAAACAGGTATTAAACTTTATATTAACCGTGTATTTATTACAGATGATGAGAAAGAGCTAATGCCAACATACCTACGTTTCTTACGTGGTGTGATTGACTCTAAAGATTTACCTCTTAATGTGAGCCGTGAAATTTTACAATCAAACGCAGTGATGAATAAAATTAAAAATGCATCTGTGAAAAAAGTGCTTTCAGAGCTTGCAAAAATGATGAAAAAACGCCCAGAAGATTACAAAACTTTCTATGCTGAGTTTGGAAATGTTCTTAAAGAGGGTCTTTATAATGACTTTGCGAATCGTGAAAAAATCTTAGAGCTTTTACAATTTAATCACCTAAATTCTGATGAAGTTACTACTATTGAAGAGTTTGCAAAAAATGTAGATGAAGAGAAAAAAGAGATCTATTACATCACTGGTAAATCTTCAGTTGAAATGCTCAAAGCTTCTCCACTTTTAGAAAAATTTAAATCTCGCAACATTGATGTACTTGTACTTAATGAAGAGGTAGACACGATTATATTCCCAATGGTAACTGAGTATAAAGAGTATAAACTTGTACATGTTTCAGATGCAAAATTTGAGGAGAGTGAAGAGGAGAAAAAAGAGGTAGAAGAGCTTTCTAAAACTTATGAAGGACTCACAAAAGAGTTTAAAGATATTTTAGGTGAAAGTGTAAAATCTGTTGAGACAACAACTGACCTTGTAGAGTCTCCAGTTGCTCTTAAAATAGACAAAGAAGATCCATCATATATGATGGCACAAATGATGAAACAGATGGGACAAGGTGGAGAAACACCAGAACCTGCTCCAATTTTACAAATTAACCCTAAACATGAGTTAATTGAAAAACTAAAAAATTCAGCAGATCAAAATCTTATTAATGATGCTGCACATGTTCTATTTGACCAAGCAAAACTCTTTGATGGTCAAGAGCTAGATGATACTGCAGACTTTATTGCAAGACTTAATCGTATCATTACAAAAGCAATATAAAACTATGAATGAGTGTATTTGTAGCACTCATTCAAAATCTTTTCATTATTTTCTCACTTTTAACACAAAAATGAAATAAAATGTTATCTTTAACGTATGAATTCAAATGATTTGATACAAGCAGATACTCAAAAAAATGAAGAGATTCACAATTTACTCCTTAATGCAAAACGAGTATGTTGTGATTTTTTTTATGATAAATATGATTATTGTGACAAAGAAGCAGTGGAAGAGCTGGGCTTAGAGAGTGAGCTTATAGAACAACTTGTTGAAGACTATGTTATTCAGGTAATAAAGTCTTTAGAACTGTTTAGAGAATATATACAAACACTACAACTGCAACAAAAAAACAATCAAACACCAGATTTTACACCTTTACGTGAACTTGCCCATAAAAATCTTGGAGTTGCACGGAATCTTCGCATAAAAGATTCTGAAGAGATACTATTGCAACTAATGAGGCAAGAAAATATTGAAGATTTTCCTCATTATATAGATGTCTTAGAAGCTTGTGTTATTAGATTAAAGCCTTCAGTTGCCTACTCGACATTAAAGCTTATTAAAATAAAGAAAAATTTGTAAGAATTAGTGAGTTACTCGCCTCTAGCTGATTGAGAAACTTGTTCAAGTAATCCTTGCGGTTTTGTTACGACTACTTGCTGCTTTTTATCGACAGGTAGTACAAAAGCTAATAAAATAAATATAAATGAAAAGACAATTCCTCCTAAAACACTAAGAATAAGTTTGAGTTTAAAATCATTCATTATAAGCCTTGTAACTATTATTGGGTTAATTATATCACGTTACAATAAGATATGTACAAATATTTATTCTTTTTATTCTTTTCTTATTTATCGGCACAAGAACCCACCTTGGCACGATTGCAAAATATTTATTCCAATGAAATTCAAGAATTTAGCATAGGGAACTATCACTTTTACTGTAGGCCCTACGGTGTTTTAACCATAGATAATCTTTATAAAAAAAGTGCAATAACTTCGACATGCAAAAAGAAAATAGAGCAGTTTTATATTAAGAATAAAGAGGAGTTGTTTTTCGCACAAAAAGTTTTTGATGAGGGACAACTTTATCATATGGAGTTTAAAAAAGGGCAATGTATTATCTATACAAAAGGAAGAAATACTTATGCAGAGATGCTTCTACACAAAGGTTTAGCTATTAGGAAGCCAAATTTACAAGATAAAGTCTGGAAAAACCTTTTTTATACAGCCCAAAAAGAGGCTAGGTATAATCAATTAGGACTTTGGAAAGATGAAATTGTAAAAAATTGTCTAGGAGAAATTTATAAGTAAATTAATTTTCATTTTGTGAATGTGAACTCGTGATATAGACCCAAAAATCTTTATGAGAATAGCCTTTGTTTAAAAAATAAATTTGCAAGATAGTTACACGATAGAGAGTGATGAGCATTTTTGCAAAAGGTATAAAAAGGCTCAATTGTACATATACAGATTGTTCTTTATCACCCTTAGAAGTTATCATCTCTTGCATGCCAATATTTTTACTTAAGTAAACTCCAAAAAGTATGGAAAATGCAAAATTTAAGATAAGCCCAAAAATAATATATGCAATAAAATCTTGCTCGAACATCCCTGCAATCATCTGTAATATCCCTTAGTTTTTAATTTTTGTATTCTACAGTGAAAATACTTTTATTCTGCATAAGCTAGGAATTTCTTACTCAAAAGGTAACAAGTAAACCCTTAATTTTAAAATTTACACCGAGTCAAAAAGTTATTTAAACATCTTTATACTATACTTAGCCATCAAAATTTTGAAAAGGCAATTTAATGGAGACTAATCTAATACTAGAGGGCTTGAAGTTTATGGTTCTAGGGATGGGAACAGTGTTCGCATTTCTAGTAATTATGATTGTATGTATGAACATCATGTCTACAATTATTCATAAATTTTTTCCTGAACCACAAGTAAGTGCATCGCCTACGGCTCCAGCACAACAAAAAGATAACAAAAAAGTAATTGCAGCAATCTCAGCAGCAATTTCACATCATAGAGGTTAAGGATTAATATGGCTAAAAAATTTATAGATGTAATGGATACAACATTCAGAGACGGCTTCCAGTCAGTTTTTGGTGGTCGTGTTTTAATGAATGATTTTTTTCCGGCGGTTGAAGCAGCAAAAATGGCTGGCATTAACCACTTTGAATTTGGTGGAGGGGCAAGATTTCAATCTTTATACTTCTACTTAAGAGAAGATGCATTTGAGATGATGGACAAGTTCCGTGAAATTGTTGGACCAGATGCAAATCTTCAAACATTAGCTCGTGGTGTAAACACAGTTATGTTAGATACAGGTTCAAAAGAGCTTATTGATCTTCATGCAAAAATGTTTAAAAAGCATGGTACAACAACAATTCGTAACTTCGATGCACTGAATGATGTTGAAAATCTTAAATATTCTGGAGAGAGAATTTCTCACCATGGTTTAAAACATGAAATAGTTGTAACAATGATGGACCTACCACCGGGATGTACTGGTGCTCATACAGTAGAGTTTTATGAAAAAACTCTTCGTGACATTATAGAGAGTGGTATTCCATACGATAGTGTATGTTTTAAAGATGCATCAGGTACATCTAGCCCTCAAAAAGTTTTTGAAACAATTAAAATGGGTAGAAGATTATTAGGAGACGATACTCATATTCGTCTTCATACACATGAAACAGCTGGTGTTTCTGTATCTGCATATATGGCAGCTCTTGAAGCTGGTGTAGATGGTATTGATATGGCAGCTTCTCCTGTTTCTGGTGGTACAAGTCAACCAGATATTTTAACAATGCTTCATGCAACCAAGGGGATGAATTTTGATCTTGGTGGTTTAGAGATTGAAAAGATTTTAACATATGAAAAAGAGTTACAATCATGTTTAAGTGATTATTTTGTTCCACCAGAAGCAACAATGGTATCTCCAATTATTCCATTTTCACCAATGCCAGGGGGAGCACTTACTGCAAATACTCAAATGATGCGTGATAATGACATCTTAGACAAGTTTCCAGAAGTAATTGCTGCAATGACAGAGGTAGTTGAAAAAGGTGGTTACGGTACATCTGTAACACCAGTTTCACAATTCTATTTTCAACAAGCACTTAATAATGTAATGCAAGGTCCATGGAAAGCAATTGCACCAGGTTATGGTCGTATGGTTCTTGGATATTTTGGAAAAACACCAGTTGCTCCAGATCCAGAAATTGTAAGAATTGCAAGTGAAAAGTTAAATTTATTGCCAACAACAGAAAAAGCTCTTGATTTAGCAGATGCAGATCCTGCTAAATCTTTAGAATCTTGGATTGAAAAGCTTAAAGAAGAAGATATTGAAATTACAGAAGAAAATATTTTTATTGCAGCAGCTTGTCAAGACAAAGGTATCTCTTTCCTAAAAGGTGAGGGTGAATTAAATATACGTAAAATATCAGAAATGAAAAACGATTGTGAAGGAAGTTCAAATATGGGTAGCGGAAATTATACAGTAGTAGTAGATGGCCAAAAATTTAGTGTTCAAGTTGCAGAAGGTAATGCAGATATTCAAGTAGTAGCAGTTGAGGGTGAATCAGCAGCAGCAGCTCCAATTCCAAATGCACCAATTGGTGATGGAATCGAAATTAAAGCTCTTCTTCCAGGTAGTGTTTGGAAAATAACTACAAACCCAGGTCAAAGTGTAAACGAGGGTGATGTAATTATGATTTTAGAATCTATGAAAATGGAGATAGATGTTGTTGCACCAAAAGGTGGTGTGTTGAAATCTATTAATGTAGCTACAAACGATAAAGTTGTAGAAGGCCAAGTCGTAGCTGTAATAGGATAAGTTTGATGAAAATAATTGTATTAAAATTTCTTGCACTTATGATGCTTTTTGCATTCACAAGTGCATCTGCAAACGAACATGCTGCCTCAAATGAAGCAGCTCCGTCTACTCATAAAGAAGAGAATTATAAAGCTCAGCCTATGGGTCATATGATTAAGGGTTTCCTTGAATCGACAGGTATTGTAGCTTTAATTAACCCAGGTGAAGAGTTAAATGCTAAGGGTGAACCTATGAGTACTTTTCATAAGGGGCTTGGTCGTGTAATTATGATTCTTGTGACTTTTTTCCTATTTTGGTTAGCTATTGCCAAAGGATTTGAGCCATTACTTCTTTTACCAATTGCTTTTGGTGGATTACTTGCCAATATTCCAGTGGCAGGGATTGCCGGGGCTCATGGATTTTTAGGTGTTATTTACCAGATGGGACTTTCAAATGAGATGTTCCCTATTATCATCTTTATGGGTGTTGGTGCAATGACCGATTTTGGTCCACTCCTTTCAAATCCTAAAACAGCACTTCTCGGTGGAGCTGCTCAATTTGGTATTTTTGGAACACTTGTTGGTGCTGTTGCACTTGCACAGTCTGGATTTGTTGACTTTACATTACAACAAGCATCAGCAATTTCAATTATTGGTGGAGCGGATGGCCCAACATCTATCTTTATTGCAACAAAACTTGCACCTGAGCTTCTTGGAGCGATTGCAGTTGCATCATATTCATATATGGCGATGGTACCTATTATCCAACCTCCAATTATGAAAGCATTAACAAATGAAGCTGAGCGTAAAATCAAGATGACTACACTTCGTCATGTATCACGTTTAGAGAAGTTAATTTTCCCTATTATGGTTTTAACTCTTGCTATTTTAGTATTGCCAGAATCTACACCACTTATTGGTGCATTTATGTTTGGTAACTTCTTAAAAGAATCTGGTGTTGTTGAGCGTCTTAATGACACTTTACAAAATGCACTTATCAACATCACTACGATCTTCTTAGGTCTTGGTGTTGGTTCTAAACTAGCAGCAGATCAATTTCTTGTACCTGAAACTATGTTTATTATGGTTCTTGGTATTATTGCATTCTCTGTAGGTACTGCAGCAGGTGTAATTATGGCAAAAATTATGAATATGTTCCCAGGACATAAAATTAATCCACTTATTGGTTCAGCTGGAGTTTCAGCAGTTCCAATGGCAGCCCGTGTATCAAATAAAGTAGGTATGGAATATGACCGTACAAATATGCTTTTAATGCATGCAATGGGTCCAAATGTTGCAGGTGTTATTGGTTCAGCCGTAGCAGCTGGTGTACTTATATCACTATTTCAGTAATTGAAATTTAAATAGCACCGCATCTTCTGCGGTGTTACACTTGTCATGTGCTACAGCACACTTCCTCGTTAAGCTTCTTAAATCTATGTAATTATTTCATTACTGAAACAATCAATGGAATGATATCATGACTTTTTGTTTTATCAATAAACCCATTGGCACCTAAAACTTCTGCCTCGCGTTTATTGTTATCGCCAGTCATAGAAGAGTTTACAATTATAGGAATGTTTCTTGATAAAGGGTTAAGCTTAAGAGTTTTAATAACAGTAAATCCTGACATCTCTGGCATCTCTATATCTGTAATAATTGCAGGGATTGTATCAGCTCCCTCTCCTAAAGATTCTACATAATCAACAAGTTTTTTACCATTGTCAAAAAGTTTCATATCTATATTTGCATTATGAAATATTTGGATGAGATGGCGTTGTGCTGTTTTTGAATCTTCTGCTACAAGCACTGTTCCATTTTTTAATTTCTCTGGAATGGTTATATCGTTTAAGTTAGCTGTGTCGCGTGCTACATCAACCATAGCTTGTGGTATAACATCTGAAAGAAGTTTTTCATAGTCTAGTATAAGACAGAGTGAACCATCTTCAAGACGAGTATCGTTCATTACAACACCATCTTCTTTTAATCTATAACTATCGGGTGCATGCATCTCATTCCAGTTCTTTTTAATAACTCTAAATGCAGACATAATGCGAAGCCCTATGATAACACCATTAAAATCACAAATTAAAATATTTGATTTTTGAAGTTCCTCTTTTGAAAGATTAACACCAAGCCATGCTGGAAGATCTAAAATAGGAATTTGTAAACCACGAAGCATAATGGTACCATTAAGAAGTGGATGCGAAGATGGAATCTGTGTAATGAAATGATTCTTAGACTCAACCACCTCTCTTGTTTTAAAAACATTGATGGCATAATAAGCAGAATCTTTTTTGTCACTTACTCTAAAAACCAAGAGTTGTAACTCATTGTTTTTTGCTAGGTTTGTGGCAGCATCTACATTATCTAGTACAGACATATTTACCCTTTATTTAAATCTAATTTAATAATATCTAAAATAAAATGAAATATGCTTGAATCTTAATAATGAAATGTTAAAATTAGCCTTATCATAGAGAAGGAATAGATTTTGAAATATTTAGTTTTGTTCATTTTTTTAGCTGGTTTTTTAGAGGCAAAAGTATATTATTCTAAGGTAGAACCTTATGATTTTAGATATATATCATCAAATGTGAACGGTGTTGTTACATACATAGACGAAGATATGCTAGGAAAAAAACTTTCAGCAAAAGCATATATAAAGATTGATGCAGACTTAGATAAAAAAGAGTTAAAATATTTAAAGTTAAAGTCTAAAGAATTAAGAAAAATTGTAGAAGTAAATGAAGCTATATTAATTAATTTACAAGAATCGCTAAAAAGAAAACGAATAAACTACAAACAGATAGAAAATTTAAAAATAAAATCACGTGTAGAAAAAGATAGAGAGTTTTATGATTTAGTAGCGAGTGAAAACTCTTCTTTAGCGACACAAAAAGAGATAAATAACCTTAAAGTACAGCTTGATGATTTAGCTTTTAAAAAGGCACAACTTGAGCGTAATATCTCAGATAAATATATAAGCAACAGAGGGTTTGTTCTTTATAGCATAGAGGTTAAAAGAGGTCAGGTGGTAAATAAGGGCACACTTTTAGCAAAAATTGCAGATACATCAAAGGCATTATTGAGTATTTATCTAGATGAAGAAGATTTAAAAGATGCAAAAAAGAAAATACTTTACATAGATGGAAAGAAAACAGCATATAAAATTACAAGACTCTCATATATAGCCGATGCACAAAATATCTCTAAGTATTTAGCACAGATAGTTATAAAAGCTCCAAAAGTTTTTTCTAAACTTGCTAAAATTGAACTCAAAGATGCTAATGATGCAAAATGATATAACGACTGCTTGTCCACTTGATTGTTATGATGCTTGTGGAGTTGCCTACCAAGATGACAAATTAAAAGCATTAAAGGCCTGTCATACACAAGGGTTTTTATGTCCAAATCTTAATTATTATTTACAATATGAAACAATTACCACTCCACGATACAAAGGGAAAGAGATCTCTCTTGATGAAGCAAAAATAAAATTAAAAGAGATTTTAGAGGGTTCACTAAAAAGTGAGATACTTCATTATAGAGGGCATGGAAATTTTTCACTTATGCAAGAAGTTACAGACCATTTTTTTGCTTCTTATGGAGCGGTATTAACAGATGGAACTCTTTGTGATGGAGCGGGGGAAGCTGGCATTGTAGAGGGGCGTGGATCAAATAAAAATATGCCTTTGAGTGAGATTGCTAAATCAGATGTTGTCATTTTTTGGGGAAGAAATCCACATACGACATCGTCTCATATTTTACCACTAATAAAGGGTAAAAAAATTGTTGTAATAGACCCTGTAAAAACAAAAATAGCAAAAGAAGCAGATCTTTTCATACAACTTAAACCACATACAGATTTATATCTTGCAATGTTGTTGACACGTTTTTTACATATTAATGACTTATGTGATACCGATTTTTTAGAAAAATATGCAAGTGAATTTGAAGAGTATTATGAACTAACACAAAGCATACGTATAAAAGCTGGCTTAGAAGAGATGGGCGTAACTCTTGGTGATTTGGGCACAATTTTAGAGATGACAAAAGATGCTAAAGTAGCTATAGTATGTGGTGTAGGAATTCAAAAATATAGCGATGGAGCTGATGTAATGAGAGCTATAGATGCTTTTGGTGTGGCACTTGGCCTTTTTGGTAAAGAGGGGTGTGGTGTGGCTTATCTTGGTAGCTCTCGCGAGAAGATTGAAAATCCATTTTATACAAAAGCTAAAAGAGTTTCTAAGGTAAATACGGAGTTTGAAAGATATAAAACAGTTTTTATTCAAGGTGCAAATCCACTTTCACAAATGCCAAACTCTTTACGAGTAAAGCAAAGTTTTCAAAGTGTGGAAAATGTAGTTTACTTTGGGCTTTATGAAAATGAAACGAGTGAAGTTGCAGACTTAGTGATACCTGCAAAAAGCTTCTTATATAAAGATGATGTGAGAACATCATACTCACATAATGCTATGATGATGATGAATAAGCAGCTAGAGAGTGATGTTGGACTATCTGAGTATGAATTGTCATCATACCTCTGTGATGCATTTAAGATAGAGATAAAAGCTGAGAAAGAGTACCTTGAGCATTTTAAAAATTTTGGAGTGCAAAAAATAAATGGCTGTTTTGAAGTTGAAGGAAGAGAAGATATTCCATATAGAGATGGTTTCGATACAGATGATGGAGAATTTATCTTTCTAGAAGAGTATGAACCTTTGGTATCTCATATGGATGAAAAATGTTTAATTACTTCAAAGAGTTTAAAAAGTTTAAATTCTCAATTTCAAAGAGAAGAGTGTGTATATATACATAGTTCTTTAGGCTATAAAGAGGGTACTCAACTTAAAATAAGCTCTGATAATGGTACACTTATATTAAGGGTAAAACATAACGATAATTTAAGAGATGACTGTGTTTTAATCTATAGTGGAACAAGAGGTGTAAACAATCTTACTACTTCGAAACACTCTCTTGAAGGTAAATGTGCTATTTATCAGGAAAATAGAGTTACAATTTCAAAACTAGAACAATAAAGAGAAAATAATGAATACACAAGAATTAGATAAAAAATATGTACTTCCCACTTATGGGCGTGGTGATGTGGAGTTTGTAAGTGGATCAAACGCGACACTTACAGATGCTAATGGCAAAAAATATATTGATTTTACATCAGGTATTGGGGTCGTGAGTGTAGGACATGCAAATGAGAGAGTAAGTAAAGCATTATGTGCTCAACTCTCAAGTATTACACATATCTCAAATCTTTATTACATAGCACCTCAAGCCAAAGCTGCACAAAAAGTGGTAGAAGCAAGTGGTTATGATATGCAATGCTTTTTTGGTAACTCTGGTGCAGAAGCTAATGAGGGTGCTATTAAAATTGCTCGTAAACATGGAGAACGCGATGGAAAGATTAAACGTTATAAAATTATAACACTGAACCATTCTTTTCATGGTCGTACTATTACAACGGTAAAGGCAACGGGTCAAGAATCTATGCATAACTATTTTGGACCTTTTCCCGATGGTTTTGTATATGCTGATGGTTTAGATGAGATAGAATCACTTTTAGACAACCATACAGCAGCAGTAATGATAGAACTTATTCAAGGTGAAGGTGGAGTAGAACCACAAGATAAAGAAAAAGTGCAAACTCTTGCAAAACTACTTAAAGAAAAAGAGATTCCTCTTATTGTCGATGAAGTACAGACAGGAGCTTATAGAACTGGTGAATTTACAGCTTCTCAAGTGTATGGCATTGAACCTGAAATTATCACTCTTGCAAAAGGTGTTGGTGGTGGTGTTCCTGTTGGAATAGTGATGACTACACTTAAAGAGGTGTTGAGTGCTGGCGATCATGGCTCTACCTTTGGTGGAAATTACTTAAGTAGTCGTGCAGTGTGTGAAGTTGTTGATATCTTAGATGAAAAGAAAAAGAGTGGAGACTTGGAGATAACATCACTTTTATTTAATCAAGCGTTGGAGAAGTTTTATAAAGAGCATAAGAATCTTTTTACTCAAAAAGTGGGTATTGGAATGATGTGTGGACTTCGCACAAAAGATGCTGAAACCCTTGCAGCTATTATTTTAAATGCAAAAGAAAATGGTGTTATGGTACTTAAGGCAGGGCGTAATACTTTGAGATTTTTACCACCACTTACAATTACAAAAGAGGAAATTGATGCAGGCTTTGAAGCTCTCACTCTCGCTGTTTCTTCTTTGTAACAGCTTTCTTTTTGCAAATGAAAAAGAGAATGATTTTAACAGCTATATATCTGAAAATAAGCAAAAAATCTTTAATTTAGATTACCAAAAAAATGAAGCAGAGAGTTCAAAACTTCATGATTCTTGGATAGCTCCTATTCGTTTAAATTATGGATACTCAAGAAGTAAGCCATATAATAAAGAGCAAATTAATCAAAATGCAGCGATTAAAATGGACCAGCCAATTTTTAAAAGTGGTGGTATTTATTATGGTGTAAAGTTTGCAAATGCAAGTAAACTTTATAGTGATTACTCCATAGATGTTGCTAAACGTAAGATGATTAAAGACACCATTGCTATTTTAATGCAGATTAAACAGAGTGATTTAAAAGAGAAAAAACAAAAGTTACAGATTAAAAACTCTGAAATAAATTTATTACAAAAAAAAGAGCAGTATTTAAGTGGGCAACTTGATTCTGGTTTTTTAGATAATGCAGTTATTCAAAGAAATATTGTTATTCAAACACTTTATGATATTCAAACTGCTAAAGAAAAATTAATTACCAAGTTTCATACTTTGAGTGATTTAGATTATACCAAAGCAAGTATTCCTCATTTAGAATTTTTAAGTAATGAGGAGTTTTTAAAACACAATATAGTACTTAAAATGAATGAAGCAGAGATAGAAAAAAATAGGTATGCAAAAAATGCAACTATTACAAAGTACCTGCCAAGTATCAATTTTACAGCTGGATATAGTTGGCAAAAAAGTGAAAATCAAGA
>Ga0256828_1000724_pt1 | contig 21509 bp, 17 predicted proteins | sample CV88metaG_FD_185993 | JGI IMG/M metagenome (GOLD analysis project Ga0256828, IMG submission 185993) | Hydrothermal vent microbial communities from East Pacific Rise, Pacific Ocean - CV88 | ecosystem: Environmental > Aquatic > Marine > Hydrothermal vents | place: Pacific Ocean: East Pacific Rise...
TTTTTGTTATCACATTTGGTGCATTTACAGCAACAACAATTGTCGCTCGTTTAGCGAGTCGCGCGTTAGCTGCTAAAGATAGTGAAAAGATTAAGCTTTCTGTTTACGAGTGTGGTCCAGAGGTGACGAAACAACCAAACAGACTTTCTCCTCAGTTTTATCTTTTTGCATTACTTTTTTTACTTTTTGATGTAGAGATTGTATTTATGTTCCCATGGGCAGTTGACTTTAAAGTTCTTGGCTGGTTTGGGTTTGCTGAGATGATAATGTTCATTGTTTTATTAGCAATCGGATTTGTATACGCATGGAAAAAAGGAGCGCTAGAATGGCACAACATAAAGTAAATTATACACAAGATGGTGGACTTCCTGTCGCACTGACTTCAATAGATAAAATTGTAAACTGGGGTCGTTCAAACTCCCTTTGGGCAATGACTTATGGTCTTGCATGTTGTGGTATTGAAATGATGGCAGCTGGTGCTTCTAGATACGATTTTGACCGTTTTGGTACAATCTTTAGAGCATCACCAAGACAGTCAGATGTAATGATTGTTGCAGGAACATTGACAAAAAAACACGCTGAATTTATTAAGCGTCTTTATGATCAAATGACAGAGCCAAGATGGGTTATTTCTATGGGTTCTTGTGCAAATACTGGAGGTATGTTTAACACATATGCAACAGTACAAGGGGTTGATAGAATTATTCCTGTTGATTTATATTTACCAGGGTGTGCACCTCGTCCAGAGACACTTCAGTATGGTGTAATGTTACTTCAAAAGAAAATTCGTGCACAAAAAGCAAATAAAGCACAAAAAGCAAAAAGGTTAATGTAATGAGAGCGTATAAACCTAAAGATGATGTTCAGGCGAAGGCTTATTATACTGATAGATACTATGTAGCTCCTCAGGTTCCAAAAACTCCTGTTTCTGAAGATGAAGTTTTTGCTGCAGATTTAGCGGCTATTGAAGCTAAATTTGAAGTAAAAGAGGCTTATATTCAAGTAGAGCAGATGGTTGTTTACATTAATCCTCATGACATTTATGGTGTTTTAGAATTAATGAGAGATGAACTTGAATATACTCAGCTTTCAGAGATGAGTGCAATTGATTGGTTAGCAAAATCAAATCAATTTGAAATTTTCTATCAAATGCTTTCTATGACAAAAAGAAAGCGTATCCGTGTAAAATACTTTATTGAAAATGGACAAGCAGTTGATTCTGTTGAAAAACTTTTCAGAAGTGCAGACTGGGCAGAGCGTGAGATGTATGATATGTTTGGTATTGAAGCAAATGGTCACCCATTTATGAAAAGAATTTTAATGCCTTATGATTGGCAAGGGCATCCACTTCTAAAATCATATCCTTTAGAGGGTGATGAATTTGCTGCATGGTATGAGGTTGATAAAATCTACGGTAAAGAAGCTCGTGATGTTATTGGACCTGAACTTCGTGACACTGCAAGAGTTGATAGATATGATTCTGAGCGTTTTGCTCGTCTTGGTTTTGAAGTACCAAAAGGAACTGAGATTACAGGAAATGAAGAGAAACATGTAGAATCGTACCAAGAAGAGGGTGGCGTATTCTTAATTAAAAAATTTGATAAAGAATCATCAAAAGTAATTGATGATCCTCAAAGATAGGGTGGTATAAATATGGCACAGGTAAAAAACAGATTAACACCGTTTTTTGAAAATATTACATTTGATAGAGATGATAATGAATTAATTCTTAACTTCGGTCCTCAGCACCCTTCAGCTCACGGACAGTTAAGACTTATGTTACACCTTCAGCAAGAGCAAATTGTAAAAGCACATCCAGATGTAGGATACCTTCACCGTGGTATGGAGAAGATGGCTGAAAATATGATTTATAATGAGTTTATGCCAACAACTGACCGTATGGATTATATCGCTTCATCTTCAAATAACTATGGTTTTGCACTTGCAGTTGAAAAACTGATAGATGTAGAAGTTCCTCGTCGTGCAAAAGTAATTCGTATGATGCTTTTAGAGATTAACCGTCTTATGTCTCACCTTTTCTGGCTAGCAACAACTGCGCTTGATATTGGTGCAATGACTATTTTCCTTTATGCTTTCCGTGAGAGAGAGTATTTAATGGATATTATTGAAGGGTATTGTGGTGCTCGTTTAACACATGCTGCTATTCGTATTGGTGGTGTTCCTTTAGATATTCAAGATAGTTTTTTAAGTCAACTTCGTACTTTCTTAAATAAATTACCTCAAAATATCAAAGACTATGAAGATCTTCTTGACTCTAACCGTATTTGGAGAATGAGAATGGAAGAGGTTGGTGTTATACCAACTGATATGGCTCTTTCTTGGGGTTGTACAGGTCCAATGCTTAGAGCTAGTGGTGTTGCATGGGATATCCGTAAAGAGGAACCATATGAACTTTATGATGAAGTAGAATTTAATGTTCCTTACTCTGACAAGGGTGATAACTTTGCAAGATACCGTATCTATATGGAAGAGATGAGAGAGTCTGCTAAGATTCTTTATCAATGTATAGAGATGTATGAAAAATGTGTAAAAGATGGTCAAACTGAACTTATGGCACATGCGCCTAAATATATTTCAGCTCCAAAACTTGACATTATGACTCAGAACTACTCTTTAATGCAACACTTTGTTCTTGTAACACAAGGTATGAGACCACCAGTTGGTGAAGTATATGTAGCTACTGAATCTCCAAAAGGTGAGCTTGGTTTTTACATTAACTCTCAAGGTGGACCATACCCATATAGACTTAAACTTCGTGCGCCATCTTTTTGGCATACAGGAATTTTAACTGACCTTCTTCCTGGTCACTATATTCCAGATGTTGTTGCTATTATTGGTACAACAAATATTGTATTTGGTGAGGTTGATAGATAATGAAAAGATATGACTTAAGACATTTAAAAGACAACTTTGAGCCTCGTATGAAAGAGATTTTAGCTGAATCTCATAAGCCAAATGAGACTTTAATATTTCTTTTTGAAATAGGTGATTTTACACCAATTCAACGTTCTGCTGATTTGGTAAAAGAGTGTGGGTATGAGCTGTATAACTCACTAAAATTTAACGAAGTCGATTGGACTATCGTTGTTAAAAAATAGGATTTTATCGTGAGTAAAGTTTATTTTTCTACTTGGAATGGCGAAGCTATTAACAACATAGGTAAGCCAGAAGAAGAGTGGGAAGAATCAGCTTATAATTTACCAGCACAATATGATGATCACCGTGACTCAAAAGCTTTTATAGGCTGGGACGGTGTGGCACTCTTTAGTGAAGATGTAGATGTGATTCGCCTTGCGATGGAATATGCTGCACAATACCAAGAGTACTCAGAAGCATGTGGAAGATGTGCTCCTGGGCGTTGGGGAGGTCGTATTTTATATGATGTTCTTGACAAAATTGCTCGTGGTGAAGGTGAAATAGCTGATTTGGATCACTTAAAAGAGATTGGTCGCAGTATGCAGATGACCTCTAAGTGTGAGATTGGTAAAACTGTTCCTAATCCTATTTTGGATTTAATGGAACATTTTGAAGATACATTTTTAGAATGTATCAATGAAAAGAAACAGTCAAAACATTATGAAGAGAGCATTGGTTATATTGCAAAAATAACAGCACCATGTACAGATGCATGTCCTGCACATGTTGATATTCCTGGATATATTGAAGGTGTAAGAGATCTTCGTTTTGATGATTCACTCGAAGCAACACGTCAAACAATGCCACTTGCGCATGTATGTGGTCGTGTATGTCCTCACCCATGTGAAGATGCTTGTAGAAGAACAAATCTTGATGAACCAGTATCTATTATGTCTCTAAAACGTCTTGGAGCTGACTGGGAAACTGATCATGGGTATGATTTTTTCCATCCATTAGAGAAAAAGCCATCAAATGGTAAAAAAATAGCTGTTATCGGTGCTGGTCCTGCAGGACTTACTACTGCTTATTATACTGCTGCTGAAGGAATTGAAGTTGATGTTTATGAAGAACTTCCAGTCCTTGGTGGTGAAGTAACAGTTGGTGTACCTGAGTATCGTATGCCTTGGGATAAATACGAAAAAGATATCGAGTGTGTAAAAGATATGGGTGTGAATTTTATCACAAACCGTAAAATTACAGCAGATGATATGCGTAAGTTTGAAAAAGAGTATGATGCTGTTATGGTAGCTACTGGAACTCGTATCTCTAAAAAAGTTCGTTGTGAAAATGAACGTCCTGAGATTAAAGGTTACTGGGGAGCGATTGACTTCCTTGACTGGGTAAACCTTTATGAAAAATTTGATATTAGAACACCGAAATCTGTACAAAAACAACAAATGTTGAAACAAGACTTTGTTGACTTAACTGGTAAAACAGTTGTATGTGTTGGTGGTGGTTTTACATCTATGGACGTTGTTCGTTGTGCTATTCGTGCAAATGCGAAAAAAGTTTATATGGTATATCGTCGTGATGAGAAAACTATCATTAGAAATACAACTTATGAAGAATACCATGAAGCAGTGGAAGAGGGTGTAGAATTCTTATTTTACTCTGCTGTAAATAAAATTACAACAGATAAGAAAGATGTACTTAAAGAGCTTTTAATTGATAAGTTTGAACTTGTACCAGATCCAAACGGTGGTCGTGCTCAACTTGTAAAAATTGAGGGTGAATCTTATACGATAAAAGCTGATTATCTTATTCCTGCTGTTTCTCAGTCTGCAGACTTAGACCTTCTTCCTGAAGAATGGGATATTGAGATGACTTCATGGGCAACAATTAAGACAAATGGAAAAGATTATATGACATCTCGTAAAGGTATTTTTGCTTCTGGAGATTGTGAATATGGTCCTATGACTATTGTAAATGCTGTTGGTCAAGCAAAAAGAGCAGCATCTGTTATGTCTCGTTATGTACACACTGGTGAGATTACACTTACAGATGAAGAGATTATGGAAGATCATCTTCGTAAACTAAAAGTTTATGATAAGAAAGAAAAAATCACAGGTTGGCTTCCTGGTCTACCACGTGAACATTCTGCTGTTTTAGAAGTTGATGATCGTAAAGATAACAATAAAGAGGTTGCTCTTGGATTTACTCAAGAACAGGCAATCAGCGAAGCTGAGAGATGTATGCGATGTTATTATATCGCGATGGTTCAAGCGTAGGAGTTGGTGATGAGTAAAATAATTAACTTTACTATAGATGGCAAAGCGGTAAGTGCAAAAAAAGGGGAAACTATCCTTGAAGTTGCACGCCGTAACGATATCTATATACCAACAATGTGTTATATTTCAAAAACATCACCTTGTGCATCGTGCCGTATCTGTTCTGTTGAAGCTGAAGGTGTTGATGGGTTTATCCTTTCATGTAACACACCTCCAACTGAGGGTATTGCTATTAAGACAAACTCTCAAGAGTTAGAGCAAGAACGTGTAAACATTATGAAGCTTTATGATGTAAATCACCCATTAGAATGTGGTGTATGTGATAAGTCTGGTGAGTGTGATTTACAAAATAAAACTTTAGAATTTGGTGTAGCACAACAGAACTTCTCGGCTAAAGATCAGTTTAGAACAGTAAAAGATTGGGGATTAATTAATTATGATCCTGCATTATGTATTATGTGTGAAAAATGTGTGCATGTATGTAATGAAGTGATTGGTGATGATGCTATTGAAGTGAAATTTGGTGGTTATTCTTCTAGTATTATCCCTAAAGGAAGTGATACACTTGATTGTACTTTCTGTGGAGAGTGTATTGCTGTATGTCCTGTGGGTGCTCTTGTTAGTAGTGATTTTAAATACTCTGCAAATGCATGGGAGCTTTCTCGTATACCATCTACTTGTGCACACTGTTCTGCTGGATGTCCTTTAGAATATGAAACAAAACATGTTGGTATTAATGGTGATGATTCTATATACAGAGTGAAAAACAACTTTGAGTTTACATCATTATGTGGTGCTGGTCGTTTTGGTTTTGATTTTTATAACACAAATAAAAGTACTCAAGAAGATTTTAGCAAAGCAGTTGAAGCGATTCAAAATGCATCTGCAATTCGTTTCTCTTCTATTATTACAAATGAAGAAGCAACGATTTTACAACGCATAAAAGAAAAACTTGGGATTAAGCTTTTTAACGAAGATGCAAGACAGTATAGTGCATTTATGAAATCGTACTCAAGTGTTAGTGGTAAACTACATCACAGTGGTTCTCTTGATGCAATTAAGCAAGCTGATGCTATTGTTGTAATAGGGACACGTGTTGCTACAGATAATCCAGGTGTACGATATGCAATGACTACTGCTTCAAAGCATAATGGAGCAAAAGTTGTTTATGCACATCCAATGGAAGATACGCTGATGCAAAACATCGTTACTCAGTTTATTAAGTATGAAGTGGGAACTGAAGAGGGTGTTGTAGCATTACTTGCGAATGAACTTTTAAAGAAAACTGATATTTCTGATGAAGAGAGAGCATATTTTGATGCACTTGATTTAGGTTATCTTGAAGCTGAAAGTAACGTTGGTGATGATGAACTTACATTAATGAGCAAGTCATTTATGAGAGCAAAAAATAAAGTGATGATTGTTGGTGCAGATATGTTTGCACATACAAGAGCGCAAAATATTGCAAAAATTGTTGCAATGATTGAAAAATATACTGATTTCTCTTTGGTTGTTATTCCAACTGAAGTAAATACAGTTGGTGCTTCTTTACTTTGTGAACTTGATATTGATGAAGATTTAGGCAATGTTGTGGGTTATAATGCTCAAGGAGAGTTTATAATATCATCTTTAGATGGTGCTGACTTAAGTGTTGGTGCTTTAAATCAACAAGAGGGAACTGTTGTTAATATAGATAACAAGGTTTTACCACTTAATGTTGCATTAGGTTTTGATGGTTATACACTTAATGATATAGCAAATGCTCTTGATATTAAAGCACAAAATACTATTGACTATACTGAAGTTTTAGATACATCTAAAGGCTTTAAGTCGATACCATTTGATGACCTTGAAAACTTTTTATCTGTATATGGTGATGATGAAAGAGGTTATCTTCTTGATGAAGTTACATGTGATATAGATGGAACTCTTGAAGAGATAGCTGATTTACCAGAGTATAACGGAACAGTTGTGTATCATGCAAATCCTGTTTTACAGTTCAACAGATATACAGCAAAAGCTGCACAATTGGAAAAAGATACAACACTTCGCGGTTCTGCACAATTTGCAGCAGCAGCGAAAATTTCTGATGGTGATGAGATAGAAGTTCATCTTCAATCTGGAGTCGTTAAGCGAGTCTTTCAACTCGATGATACATTAAAAGGTACTATAGCACTCAATCCTACATTTGATATACATGTAGATTTAAGTGGATATAGATTTGAAAAATCCAAAATAGTGAGAATAGTGTAATGAGTAAAATTGTCATAAACATTGATGGAAAAGAGATAGAAACACAAGAGGGTGAGTATATACTCAATGCTGCTCGTGCAAATGACATCTTTATTCCTGCTATATGTTATTTAACACGATGTAGCCCAACGCTTGCTTGTCGTATATGTTTGGTTGAAGCTGATGGTAAACAGGTATATGCTTGTAATGCTAAAGCTAAGTCTGGAATGAACATCACGACAACAACTGAAAATATAGAAAAAGAGCGTCGTGCAATTATGGAAGTGTATGATGTAAATCATCCACTTCAATGTGGGGTATGTGATCAATCAGGAGAGTGTGAACTTCAAAACTATACACTTGAGATAGGTGTTGATTCACAAAGTTATGCTGTAAAAGATGTAGATAGAAGTAGCCATGATTGGGGTCACTTACACTACGATCCGGGTTTATGTATTGTTTGTGAAAGATGTGTGACTGCTTGTAAAGATATGATTGGCGACAACTCTTTAAAAACTGTTCCTCGTGGAGCAGATGCGTTAGATGCAGATTATAAAGCTTCTATGCCTAAAGATGCTTATGCAATGTGGAATAAGTTAAATAAATCTGTGATTGGTTTAACAAATGGTACTGATGAATTAGATTGTACAAGTTGTGGTGAATGTTCTGCAGTTTGTCCGGTTGGTGCATTAGTTGATACACATTTTATGTATAAGTCAAATGCATGGGAACTTAAACAAATTCCTGCTACTTGTGGTCACTGTTCTGCTGGATGTCAAATCTCTTATGATGTAAAACATACAAGTATTGAAAATCCAGAAGAAAAAATTTATCGTGTAATGAATGAATGGAACTATGTTTCACTTTGTGGTGCTGGTAGATATGGTTTTGATTATCAAAATGCTGGTGTAACAAAAGATGAAGAAGCATTTAACAAAGCAGTAGAAGCATTTAAAAAAGCTGATACTATTAAGTTCACTTCAACTATTACAAATGAAGAGGCTCTTTTACTTCAAAAAATGAAAGAGAAATTTGGTTATAAACTTGTAAATAACGAAGCAAAGGCTTTCCAAACTTTCTTAAATAACTATAGTGAAGTAAGTGGTACAAAACTTTATACAAGTGATTTAAAAGCTGTTCATAATTCAAATTTTGTTGTATCCATTGGTTCTGCTTTAAAAACTGACAATCCTAATGCACGTTATGCGCTTAACAACTCTATGACTGTTAATAAAGGTGCAGGTTTATATTTTCATCCTGTAAAAGATCCTATTATAGAAGGTCTTGGTAAGTCTATAATGACAGTACCTCATGCACCTTTACAAGAAGAGGTTGCACTTTACTTAGTACTTGATCTTTTTGGTGATAAAGAAAAAATGCCAAAAGATATGAGTGAATATCTTGCATCTTTCCATTCTGAAAAAACTGTTACTGTAACTGAAACTATTAAAGAAAAAGTAGTAGAAAAAGTTATAGAGAAAAAAGTAAATAAAGAGACAGGTGAAGAGGAAGAAGTTGAAGTAGAAAAAACAAAAATGGTTCCTAAGAAAGTGAAAAAAGAGGTTGTTGTTGATGATAATAAACTTCTTGAAATCTTAGGTGCTGATGCGAAATTTATGGAAACTTTAGAGAAAAATCTCAAGAAAAAAGATGATTTCCAGATGATTGTTGGTCCTGATTTATATAATCATCCAAATGCTAAAAATATCGCTCGTCTTGTTGCACTAGTTGAGAAATATACAGCGTTTAAAGTAACAATGATTCCAACACTTACAAATACTTTAGGTGTTGCACTTATTTGTGATTTAGATGATACATGTGGTTCATATACTGTTGGCTATAACACAAAAGGTGACTTTACACTTTCAGCACTTGGTGATGGTGATTTAGATATGCCTGCAATGAACCAACAAGAGGGAACATTAACATCAATCAACAAAAGAGTAAACCCTACAAATGTTGCTATTGGTTATGGTGGATATGAACTCAATGATATCGCAAATGCTCTTGGATTTGAGGCTGAGCATGTTATTGAATACACAAAAGAGCTTCCTACTGAAGTTGGTTTTAAATCTGAAGAGTTTGATAACTTACCAAATCATTATGAAAATGATGGTACAGAAGTAAGAGGTTATGTGTTAGAAAATGTAGCAGTTAAAGCATCAGATGATGAAAGTGTTGAAAAATTCAGCGATGCTAAGCTAGAAGGTAGTATAATCTATTTAGCAAATCCTGTAAGACAATTTACAGATTTCACTTATAAAACAACAGAACTTGATGAAGTGAGTGGTATTTATATGAGTGAAGAGTTCTTATCTAATTCAGATTTTGAAGCGGGTCAAAGCGTTAAAATCAAAACTGATAAAGGTGAACTTGTAGCAAATATTGTAAGTGACAACAAAATCAAAGGTGATATTGTTGTTATCCCAACATTTGATTCTAAATTAAATTCAGAAGCATTGGTAGACGGATATCGTTTTGCTGTAGCTTCGATAGAAAAGGTGTAATATATGGACAGTGCATATTTAATAGAAACGATTATCAAGGTCGTTGTAATTTTACTTGTATTTTCTGCATTAGCAGGTATAGGTACATATTTTGAAAGAAAGGTTTTAGCATTCATGCAACGCCGTTTAGGGCCTATGAATGTTGGTCCATATGGTGTGCTTCAGTTTGGTGCTGATGCTATTAAGCTTTTTACAAAAGAGGATATTATCCCAACAGGTGTTGTTTCTAAAATATTTCAAATAGCACCAGTTATTACAGCTGCAACTGCATTTATGGCAGCAGCAGCGATTCCATTTTTACCATCATTTGAGATTTTTGGTTATGAGGTTCATCCAATCGTTTCAGATATTAATGTTGGTATCATCTATATTTTAGGTGTAATGGCAGTTGGTCTTTATGGTCCACTTCTTGGTGGTATGGCTTCAGCAAATAAATACTCTTTAATCTCAGCTGCTCGTGCTGCTGCAGTATTTATTTCGTATGAAGTTGTAACTGGTTTATCTATTTTAGCACCAATTATGATGGTTGGTTCTTTATCTTTAATTGATTTTAACAATTACCAAGCTGGTGGTATTAGTCACTGGATTGTTTGGTCTCAACCTGTAGCATTTATTTTATTTTGGATTGCTGCATTTGCTGAAACTGGTCGTACACCATTTCACCTTATTGCAAATGACCATGAGATTATTGATGGTTTTGGTACTGAGTACTCTGGTATGAGATGGGGTCTTTTCTTCATCGGTGAATATGCAAATATGTTCTTTATCTCTTTTGTTATTCCTCTCCTTTTCCTTGGTGGATATGGTGATGGTAGTTTCTTAGGTGCATTAGGACTTCTTGCTAAAATGTCATTCTTCTTCTTTTTCTTCTTATGGACAAGAGCTGCATGGCCAGATGTAAGACCAGACCAGTTAATGTGGTTATGTTGGAAAGTACTTATGCCAATAGCAGTGATTAATGTTGTAATCACTGGTTTTGTGATGATGTTTTAAGGGGATATGAATGAGTTTAGAAGCATTTAATAATAGAAATGTAACAGAGGGAGATTACTTCCTTTGTGATATTGAAGATTATCCTCAAGATGGTTGGGGTAAGTTTAAGCGTGTAGTTGAGAGAACATTCAAAGGTGAACTTTTTGTAGGTCTTTGGGTTGTAATGAGAGAGATGATTAAGTTTGATATTCATACTGTTTCATACCCTGAAGAAAAAATGCCAATTGGTCCTCGTTATCGTGCTGTTCATGAGATGAAACGTCTTTGGGAATCAGATGCAGAGCGTTGTATTGGTTGTGGTCTTTGTGAAAAGATTTGTATCTCTGATTGTATTAGAATTGATACTAAAATTGATGAGAACTCTCGTAAAGAGGTAAGTGAATATACAATTAACCTTGGTCGTTGTATCTTTTGTGGATACTGTGCAGAGGTTTGTCCTGAACTTGCTATTACTCATGGTGGTGAGTATGAAAATGCAAGTGATCAAAGAGAGCATTTCTTACTTTATGAAGATATGTTAACACCACTTGACAAAATGAAAGCCGGCAAACAATTAGAGTTTGAAGGTTTTGGTGCTATCACACCACATGAAGATGAGCGTGTTAAAAAAACACCTCTAGCATATTAAGGAGTTTGGATTATGTTTGAAGCGATAGCGTTTTACTTGTTTGCATTTTTAACGATTGCTATGTTTTACATTACTGTAACAACAAAGCAAGCGTTGTATGCATTAACTGCATTAGCAGCAGGGATGATTTTTATATCAGCATTTTTCTTTATTCTAGGTGCTGATTTTCTAGGTGCGATACAAATTATCGTTTATACAGGTGCTGTAATGGCTCTTTATGCTTTTGGTATGATGTTTTTTGACACAACTCGTGATGTGAAAGAGAAGCAAGGCAATAAATTCATAATTGTAGGTCTTTCAACTTTAGCGGCGATTTTAATTGTTGTTATAGTAGCTGCTCCTATGCTTTCTGAAAATGTAATTGCTCTTTACCCTGTAGTTGAGGGTGTTGGTAATACTCAAGAAGTTGGTCTTGTTCTCTTTACAAAATATCTTATTCCTTTTGAAGTTGCAGCTGTAATGTTACTAGTTGCAATGATTGCTGGAATTGTATTAGCTGGTAAAAAAATGGATCTATCTCTTACTATGATGAGTGGTGCAGAAATTGAAGAAGCTAATGAACAAAAAAATAAAAAGGTGCTTTCATGATGGAAATTGGTTTAAATCATTATCTTATTCTATCGACTATTCTTTTCGCTATTGGTTTAGTTGGTGTGATGAGAAGAAAGAATCTTTTATTATTGTTTTTCGCAACAGAGATTTTACTTAACTCTGTAAATATAGCTTTTGCTGCGATTTCACACTATTATGGTGACTTAACTGGTCAAATGTTTGCTTTCTTTGTGATTGCAATTGCTGCATCGGAAGTTGCTGTAGGACTTGGTCTTTTAATTGTATGGTTTAAACGCCATGGTAATATTGACCTTGACTCTATGACAAGTATGAGGGGGTAGAGTATGGAAAAATTCTTATATATAGCACTTTTTGCACCTCTAGTAAGTTCTTTATTTGCAGCGTTGTTTACAACAAAAACAAAGAAAACTTTTATAGGTGTAATCGCTTCATTACTCATTTTTAGTGCTTTTGCAAGTAGTAGTGTATTATTAATGCACATTTTAAATGGTGGTGAGCCTATACATGTAGAACTTATGACATGGATGGCAACAGGAAATCTTTACATTCCATTTGGATTTGTAGTAGATCAAATTTCAGTAACTATGATGATGGTTGTGACACTTGTTTCAACAATTGTTCATATTTATTCAATTGGATACATGGACCATGATAAGAGTTTTAACAGATTCTTTGCATGGTTATCAGCATTCGTTTTCTCAATGATGATTCTTGTTATGAGTGATAACTATGCTGGTCTTTTCATTGGTTGGGAAGGTGTTGGTTTATGTTCTTGGGGTCTTATTGGATTCTGGTTTCATAAAGAGAGTGCAACATGGGCAGCTAATGAAGCGTTTATTATGAACCGTATTGCTGACCTTGGTATGTTAATTGGTATTTTTTTAGTATATTGGAATACTGGAACACTTCAGTATGATGGTGCTTTTGCAGCATTTGCTACACTTGATAATGCTACACTTACTTGGATTGGTATTTTCCTTTTCATTGGTGCTATGGGTAAATCTGCACAGTTTCCATTACATACTTGGCTTGCTGATGCGATGGAAGGTCCAACACCAGTTTCTGCACTTATTCACGCAGCGACAATGGTTACAGCAGGTGTATATTTAGTTATTCGTTCAAATGAACTTTATGATTTAATTCCACATGTAGGTCTCTTTATTGCATCTCTTGGTACTTTTGTAGCACTATTTGCTGCTTCAATGGCACTTGTTAACCGTGATATGAAAAGAATTATTGCATATTCTACACTTTCACAGTTAGGTTATATGTTTGCTGCTGCTGGTCTTGGTGCTTATTGGGTTGCACTTTTCCACTTAATGGCTCACGCATTCTTTAAAGCACTTTTATTCCTAGGTGCAGGTAATGTTATGCACGCAATGCATGATGAACTTGATCCATTTAAAATGGGTGGATTGAAGAAAGTTATGAAATGGACATGGATTATGATGACAATTGCTTCTTTAGCACTTGCAGGTATCTTCCCATTTGCTGGTTTCTTCTCAAAAGATACAATCTTAGAAGCGGCATTTGCTGAACATCATTTTGTAATCTATGGTGTACTACTTTTCACAGCAGGTTTAACAGCATTCTATTCATTTAGACTTGTTGCACTTATTTTCCATGGTGAAGAGAGATATAAAATCTTTGGTATTCATCCACATGAAGCATATAGATTTATGTTAGTTGGTATGAGTCCATTACTTATTCTTGCTATCATTGCAGGAGTATTTCAAGCACCATTCTTTAATATGGTTGAAGAGATATTATCAGCTCATGAATATCATATTCATTCACATGTAACTCTATGGATTATGTTAGTTGGTACACAAGTATTTGTTGGTCTTGCAATTTTATACGCATATAAAAAATATGCAAACAGTTCTATTACAGTACCAGATGGTACAAGTGAGATGGAAAACTCATTTATGTATAAATTACTTATCAATCAGTACTATATCCCTTATGCATATGAAGAGTATCTTGTAAAACCATATAGAGAAATTTCAGAAATTTTCTGGACAAAAGTAGATATGAAAGTAGTTGATGCTACGGTTGATGGTATCGCAGGTATTATCTACAATACTGGTGAGAAAACAAGAGATATGCAAAGTGGTAATCTTTCTACGATGCTTAAATGGATGGTAGCAGGTACTGTTGCACTGTTATCACTTGCAGTAATCTTCGGATTAGCAGCAAGAAACTCTGATGAGATTGCTCCAATCTTATCAGCTTTAGGAGTTATGTAAATGTTAGATCATATTTTATCGATTTTAATTTTCTTTCCAGCATTAGCAGCTATTTTTGGATTTATGATCCAAAAAGATGCTATTCGTGCTTATGGTGTAAGTGTTGCTGCTATTGAGTTTGCATTATCTCTTTGGCTTTGGTATGCATTTGACGGTAATGTAGCTGGAATGCAGTTTATGGAAAATATTCCATTAGTTCCATCATTTGGTATTAACTATACACTTGGTGTTGATGGTATTTCACTTTTCATCGTTGTTCTTGCAGCATTCTTTACTATGATAGGTATTGCAAGTCTTACAGATACTCCAAATGTTAAGAATATGATTATTACTCTTTTATTCTTACAAATGACTATGGCTGGTGTATTTGTTGCTTTAGATGCTATTGTATTTTATGTATTCTGGGAGCTTTCTTTAGTACCTATGCTTTATATCATTGGTGCATGGGGTGGTCCATTACGTATCTACGCTTCAGTGAAGTTTTTCTTATATACATTTGCTGGTTCACTTGTAATGCTTGTTGGTATGCTTTTTATGGCATATTTTTACTATCAAGCAACAGGCGTATGGAGTTTCTCTATCTTAGAATGGTATAGACTTATTTTACCTGAGAATTTACAGTTATGGTTATTTGCTGCTTTCTTTATCGGTTTTGCTATCAAGGTACCAATGTTTCCTTTCCATACATGGTTACCATACGCACACGGTCAAGCACCAACTATTGGTTCTGTGATTCTTGCGGCAATTTTACTTAAAATGGGTACGTATGCGTTTATCCGTTTTTCATTACCATTATTCCCTGATGCTTCTGCATTTTTTATGGTTCCTATAGCTGTTATTGCAATTATTATGATTGTGTATACAGCGATGATCGCTTATGCACAAAAAGATGTGAAGCAAGTTGTTGCTTACTCATCTATTTCACACATGGGTGTTATTATTTTAGGTACTTTTGCTTTAAATGTTGAAGGTATTTCAGGTTCTATTTTCTTAATGATTGGTCACGGTGTTGTTTCTGGTGCACTTTTCTTACTTGTTGGTGTTATCTATGATAGACGTCATACAAAAATGATGGATCAATTTGGTGGTATAGCACATGTTATGCCTAGATATGCAACTATCTTTGGTATTATGTTAATGGCTTCTGTTGGTATGCCTCTTACAATTAACTTTGTTGGTGAGTTCTTAAGTTTACTTGGTTTCTATCAACAATCTCATATCTTAACTCTTTTAGCTGGTACAGCTATCATTGTTGGTGCGATTTATATGCTTTCTGCATACAAAAAACTTTTCTTTGGTGAAGTGACAAAAGAGGAAAATAAAAACCTTAAAGATGTGAATAAAAGAGAATTACTTGCTCTTATTCCATTATCAATCATCACTATTTGGTTAGGTATCTATCCAAAACCAATTTTAGGACCAATCAACAATTCTGTTGAGTCTGTAGTGCAATTAATGCATAATAAATCTACAACACCTCTTGCAAAAGAGAGAATACCAACTATTGTAAAAGAAGTTGTAGTAACAAAAACTTCTATTAGGGAGGTACACTAATGTTAGCGCCAGTCGATGTTTCTTTAGAGTCATTAAATTTAATGACTCTAGCACCAATGCTTATACCAGTAGTGGGTGCGTTATTGATTTTAGTGGTTGATCTTTTTAAAGGTGGCCTTCATAAGTCTTTGTATATTGTTTTAAGTTTACTTTTCCTATTTATGGATTTCAGTGCACTTGTTGAGTCTTCTAATATTTTTACAAAAGATGGCATCACGTTAGGTGTATTTAATGTAATGCTTATTGATGGTTTAGCAATTTTATCTCAGTTTATTATTGTTATCGCATCTATGCTTTTTATACCATTGGCATTAACACATAAAAGATTCCACGAATTTTCATATCCTGAATTTTTTGCACTTTTCTTATTTATGATTGCTGGATTCCAGTTTATGGTTGCAACTGATAACTTAATTTTAGTATTTGTTGGTTTAGAGACTTCATCTTTAGCACTTTATACTTTAATTGCTATGCATAACCGTGATAAATCATTTGAAGCAGCTGTAAAATACTTTACAATGGGTGCTTTAGCAGCTGGTTTCTTCTCTTTTGGTTCTATGATTTTTTATGCACTTACAGGAAGTGTAGAGATTCATCAAATAGCAGCAGTTTTAGGTGCTAATGGTTATGTTGATATTGCGTATGTTCTTATTGGTGTGACATTCTTATTAGCAGCTTTTGCATTCAAACTTTCTATTGTTCCATTTCATACATGGGCTCCTGATGTTTATGAAGGTGCTTCAGCAGCAATGGCTGGTTATATGTCAATCGTTCCAAAAATTGCAGCATTCGTTGTAGCTATGAGACTTTTTGAGTTCCTAATTCACAGTGGTGTTGTTTGGTTAGAAGTTATTTTATACGCTTTTGTTGTTATCACAATGACAGCTGCAAATATGTGGGCATTAGTACAAACAGATGTAAAAAGAATGTTAGCTTATAGTTCTATCTCTCATGCTGGTTTTGTTATGTCAGCTATTTTAATTGGAACAACTCAAGCAAATACAGCATTATTCTTTTACTGGATTTTATTTAGTTTTACAAACCTTGGTTCATTCTCAATGCTTTGGATGTCAAGACAAAAATCACTTCCAGATCATCAAAGTTCAGACCATGCTTATGAAAAATTTGCAGGTATGATTAAAACAGCTCCTGTCGCTGCACTTATTATGGCTCTTTTTATGTTAAGTCTTGCTGGTTTACCACCATTTGCACTTTTCTGGGGTAAATTGTATATGATATCTTCAGCAGTTACAAGTGGTTATACAGTACTTGCATTGATTATGGCACTAAACTCTGCAATCGCAGGTTACTACTACTTAAAACTTGTTGTATATATGTTCATGAAAGAACCTGTAATGGGTAATGATGGACAAGTTTATGTATCAAATGCTACATTATCATTAAAAACTATTATTGGTATTGCTGGTATCGGTACTATTTTCGCATTTGTTGCAATTAACCCTCTTCTAGAGTTCATTACAGCATTTGTTTATAACAGTGGATATTAAAAAGAGAATTTTTCTCAAACAGAAAGGGGAGTTGTTGTTTAAAAAAGAACTCTTCCTTCTTCTGTTTCTTCTTACTACACATCTTTTCGCACTTGAGATCTCTGTTGATGGTGCGAAAGATAACTTCATTAAGTATACTACTTTAACTATTTCAGATGATGATAATTTTACTTGTCAAGATATAAAAGATAATTTTAATAAGACAACAAAGATTATTTGTGCATTTTCAAAAAAGACACAACGCAAAGTTCAAAACTTTGAAAATGATTTTTTGAAAGTACATACATTTACAAAACATAACCATTATTTTGTTCAGATTACTCCAAAATATAAGATCAAACTTTTTGCTGATATTTTTGACCTTACAAAAGATAATGAATTTTTTACTGCAGATGTTTCTCTCTCATCACGTTGGACAATTTTAGGCTATAAGGATAAGCTTCCTCTCATTAAGCAAATATCGACCAGTGATATAGCACTTAACTTACCATTTTATGATGATACAGATAAACTTCCTTATGTTGGTAGTTTAGATATTAAGGGAAATCCTGTTTACATTCGTAAAGTAGATGATGTCAAAGAATATTTAGAAGTAAAAAAACTTTATAAAGCTAAAAAGTATTCTCAAGCTTTAGAGATGATTGATACTATTTTAGAAAAATATCCAAATACTTTATTTGGTGCAGAACTTTTATACTATAAAATAAAAGTTTATTCAAAACTCAAAGATTATGATAATGTTGTAGTGAATGCTAAAACATTTTTAAGAGAGTATTCTTCAGATGCAAATCTTCCAGAGATTTTATCACTCATTGCAAAAGCATATAATGATTTGGGACAAAATACTGATGCTGATTATTTCTTTGATAGGCTCTTTAATGAACATCCAAATTCATTATATACATTTTGGGGGTATATCTATAAAGGTGAGGGCTTAGAATCTTCAGGTGGTGATAAAAAGGCAGAGTATTATTATAAGAAAGCTCTTTATGGTACAACGAGTTTAGAAGTAGCTGTGAGTGCAGCGTATCATCTTGCACATCTTTTATTAGGTAACAAAACAAAAGAAGCTACCAAGTATATAGAAAAAATCATAAAAAAAGATCCTGCTTTCTTTATAAAAGATTTTAAAACTTCAAAAGATATGATGTATGAATTTGCTGATTATGGTTACTATCAAACTGCTGCAGATATGGCAAAAGCTATCTTAGATTCTATCAACCCATCTTATGATGAATATGAAGAGATTTTAAAAGATTGGGCTTTATGGTTAAGTAAAACAAAACATAAAAAAGAGGCACTAAAAGCACTTAATAAATATTTAAAAGCATTTCCTGATGGGGATTATGTAGATGCTGTAACTATTGCTAAGGATGCTTTGTTTTTTGAAGTTGATGACTTAAATGCTACAGCAAAACTAGAGCAATATAATAAGCTTATAGAGGAATATGGTAAAGACACCATAGGTAAAAGAGCTTTATATGAAAAAGCAAAACTTCTTTTAAAGGAGAAAAAGTATAGAGATGTTCTTGCACTACAAGAGCAGTTAGAAGCACTTGATAAAGAAGAATATCCAGATGTTGCACAAATTATTCATGATGCTGTTGTTGGAAGTATGCAAAATGCTTTAGATAACAGAGAATGTAAAGCTGTTTTAAGTATTGCAAATGATTACAATATAGAACTTTCAGATGCTTGGGATGATGGTATATACAGATGCGCTATGAAAGGGGGCGACTTTCAGCTTTCGAAAAAAATAGCACAAAAACATCTTCATTCTTCAAATATAGAGCAACGTAAAAAATGGCTTTTTAGATTTGTGAAAATAGATTATGAAACAGGTAATTATACAGAACTTATAGATGCTGCAAAAGATTTAATAGCACTTATAGAAAAACCAAAATCTTCTTCATATAAAGAGGTTTATCGATATCTCTTTGATGCGTATGAAAGACTTTCACAAAAAGACAATATGCTTCAGGCTATGTTACAACTTGAGAATATTTTTGGACTTAGCTATAAAGATATAGACCGTTATACATCTATGGTAACTTTAGCACAAGAGTTACACGATGCAACGATGATGATTAAGTATGCACAAAAGGTCGTAAACATTCAAAGAAGAGTAGGGGCTTATCCTCAGAGTCCATATGTTGATTTTGCTCTCTATCAGGCTTATATAGATAAAGGTGAGTATAAAAAAGCATTGAATGTGATAGCATTTTTGGATAAAATAGAACTTACTGGAGAGGAAAGAGCAAGGCAAAAATACCTTTTAGGGAATGTGCTTGATTTACTTAAGCAAAAAGCAAAAGCAAAACAGGCTTATAAAGAGGCTATAAAAGCAAGTGCAACAAGTGCATGGGCTCAACTAGCTCAAAGTGCACTTTCACTCTAAAGAGTTAAACTATTCTTCTTTCCATGCTTCTGTTTTGATGATTCTTTCATCATCAAATACTTTGAGTTTATAGGCATGGTGACATTTGCCTTCACTCATCTCCATTATTGCAATTTGTAAAATTTTCTTACATTTTTTAGGAATATCGTAATGACCTTTCATCCCTGTAAGAAACTGTTTGAGAGGTACTTTTGCATCCATGCCTATAACATTGTCACGACATCCTGTAAGCCCTATGTCTGTCATATATGCAGTGTTGTTGGCTATTTGGAAGTCATCTGTTGCAACATGGGTATGGGTGCCTATAATGCCACTTACTTTTCCTTGTAAGAGCATCATCATTCCCCGTTTTTCACTTGTAGCTTCAGCATGAAAGTCGATAAAAATATTTTTTATACCCCTTACATGTAAGCTTTCTACTTCCTCTTGTACTCTTCGAAAAGCGTTGTCAGTATAGGGCATAGAGTAGTGTCCCATAAGATTAATAACAGCAAGTTGCTCCCCTGCAACATCAAAAATATCTACACCTTTTCCAGGAGTTCCTTCTGGGTAGTTGAGTGGGCGAAGAAGAGGGCGATTTTCTAAAAGGGGAAGAATATCTTTTTTATCCCATGTATGGTTGCCACCTGTCATCACATCAATACCATAAGAGAGAAGTTCATCACAGTTTTTAAGAGTAAGTCCAAAACCGTGAGATGCATTTTCATAGTTTGCTATCACAAAGTCTATATTGTGTTCCTCTTTGAGTTTTGGTAAGTGGTTTTTGAGCATATCACGCCCAGGACGACCGACAATGTCCCCTATAAAAGCTATTTTCATGGAAAAATCTTATGTTGAATTTTTGAAATTATAGCAAAATTTTATAGGCTTTTTTGTTTTGTGATTTTTGCTAAATTGAGGGATTATATTAACTTTTTATCTCTTGGCAGTGTCCATGCTGAATGGTGTTGTGTAAATCCAATCTTTGGATAATACTCTTTTGCATCTGGAGCTGATAAAAGTATGATTTTACATTTATCATTTAATTGCTCTTGGATTTTTGAAATAAGTTGTTTACCAATCCCTTTTTTTTGATATTTTGTATCAACAGCTAAATCAGAAAGGTAGCAACAGTAATGAAAATCTGTTACAGCTCTCGCTATACCAATAAGTTTGTTATCATAAGAAGCACTCACAATGAGATTTGCATTTTCAATCATACCTTTGATAGTCTCAATATCATCAATAGGTCTTCTTTGCCCTAAAGTTGAATTCTTTAACACTTCAATAAAATCTTCTACTGTAATTTCTGGGTTTATTTTATATTCTATATTCAAAGAATCTTCCTTGTTTTTTTAACTTTATAATACTTTTGGCTTATTATTTCTCAGGTAAAAAAGTACTGCTTTGATGATGTCATCATCATCTTTACTTTCTGATTTTATTGTCTCTTTTGAGTTGTTAAAGTAGGTAATAGTGATATTTTGACCGTAATTCATGATGGTTTTTATCTTTTTTTCCAAACTTAAAAGTTTAATCACCATAAGCTCAAAGAACTGTTTGGTAGGGGTATCTAGCTCTCCAAAACGGTCTATTACTTCCTCCTCTATCTCATAAATCTCTACAGCACTTTCACATTGTGATAAACGACGGTAGATATCAAGACGGAGTCTGTCTTCTTGCACGATTTCATCAGAAATATAAGCAGATATTGTTAACTTGA